>ENA-OROU01000068-OROU01000068.1-human-gut-metagenome-genome-assembly--contig:-NODE-68-length-111798-cov-8.557413_pt1 | contig 111798 bp, 119 predicted proteins | sample MGYA00242131_ERZ509054 | MGnify/ENA primary metagenome ERZ509054 (study PRJEB26280, sample SAMEA2338749) | human gut metagenome | biome: human gut; feature: human-associated habitat; material: faeces... | reverse complement strand
CAAGTAAAGAAAAAATGAAACTGCCGACACACATTGCAGTCCCGGAAATGGAAGGTTTGGAAAAGAATTCTGTAGTGCTGTTGGAGCAGCTTAGAACTTTAGATAAAAGACGGTTGGAAAATTATGTGTGTACCTTAGATCGTACTGAAATGGAGAAAATCAATAAAGCAATCCGAAGAAGTACCGGGATACCGAAGATAATTGAAAAACCGTTAGTCGTGAGCTTGTGCAGAGTATGTGCAGGCAATTTTTATGAGGTGCCGGGACGTTATATCCGGCGGGTGAATCCGGAGCAGCGATATAAGGATACTTGTATGTTTTGCAATATCAGAAAAGGATATGACTATTATATAGGAAAGAAGCGAGTGTGAGGGTAGTATATGGAGCAAGAAAAGGTACTTTTAAATGTAGAAGAAACAGCAGCTTACTTGAATCTTGGGATGACGAAAACTAGAGAATTGATGAGAGAAAATGAAAAAATATTTGTTGTCAGAATTGGCAATCGTAATTATGCACATAAGCTCTTACTCGATAAATGGCTGTTGGCACAGGTCAGAAAGTAAGTCAAGAATGCGAAACAAAAATTCGCATGTTTGTTTTGCGCGTTTATGAATGGTAATTTGAAGGAGCAACAGATAAGAAGTTTTTCAGGAGGAAACAATTATGGCAAAAGCATTACCAAGAGGAGTTAGAGAGAAGAACGGTTCATATGAAGCAAGAGCGGTTGTAAACGGAATTAGAATCAATTTATATGGAACAGATCTAAACGAACTGATGGAAGAATTTGAAAAGGCAAAAGAAAATGCCAGGGATACATTGGATTATAGAAAAACCAGAATCACATTGAATGAGTGGTTTGAAGAATGGTTTTCAGAGGTAAAGCAACACCGGGTGAAAGAAACGAGTATTGCACCGATGAAAAATAATTTCAAAAGAACATTTGGTTTTTATATCGGGTCAATGAAGCTGAAAGATATTAAACCGTTGGATGTTCAGAGAGCATTAAATGCAATGGAACAGAATCAAGTATCGCACAGTGCAATGCGAGAAGCATTGGGGCGTTTAAGAGAATGCTTAGATTTTGCATTAGGAAACCAATTGATTAAAGTAAATCCATGTTTGATTGTAGAAGTACCATGGACATTTAAACAATCAAAAGAAGAAATTGCATTAACCCAGGAAGAACAGGACAATTTCCTGAGTGAGATGGAGGATAGCTGGTATAAAGAAATGTTTTATTTCATGTGTCTTACAGGTGTCCGAGTTGGAGAACTTGGTGGAATGAAATGGAGCGATATAGATTTAAAAAAGAAAGTAGTTCACGTCAGACGTTCCTTGAGTTGTAGTTATTATAATGGAGAAAAGAGAATGATGCTTGTAACTCCTAAAACGGTAAATTCAATCAGAGAGATTCCGTTTTTAGGAGAAATGGAAGAAATATTAAAAGCTCAGAAGAAAAAACAGAATAAGCTAAAAGAGGAACTGGGCAGTCGCTGGAGAAGTACGGATGATTTAAAAGATTTGGTATTTACAACAGGTATGGGAAGTCCCTGCGTCAGATATGTTGTAGAGAAAGAAATAAAAAAGGCTTTAAAGAGAATGAGAGAAAAAGAAGGAGTTCTGGCAGTACAAGAAAATAGAGAACCCAGAGAGATCAGGGATTTCCACCCACATAGTTTACGACATACGTTTGCTACAAGATGCTTTGAAAAGAAAATGGAACCGAAGGTTGTCCAGAGGTTGATGGGACATTCGAGTATCAGCATCACATTAAACATTTATACACATGTCTTGGATAATATGATGGAAGAAGAAATTAAGAAATTTGGAGTGGCGAAGACACAGACACCGGAAGAATATTATAATGAAGAAATTCGAAGAGCTAGAATTTCGGCTATGAGCCACTGTTGATTATAAAATTATAAATATGTATAGTTTACTAGAAATAGAAAGAAAATATGGTTATAATAAGAGAAAAAATATATTGGAGAAAAGAGGGCGTTATTTGAAAAAGAAAGAATGTGCCTACTGCAAAAAAGAATTTGATTCAAATCGAAAAAGATCAGCAGAACATATTTTCCCACAGGTTTTGTTAGAGCTTTTTCCAGAACAGGATGTTTCGTTCACCCCGGAGAGAACATTTAAAGATAATTTTGGTTTAACAATTGCAGATGTATGTAGTGAATGTAATAATGGCATTTTGTCTGGGTTAGATCAATATGGTGGAAAATTGATAAAAGAACAATTTTTAGAAGAAATAGATTATAATTTGAAAGACTCAGAGATAGAAAAAGAAATAGATTATAGTATTTTTGTCAAGTGGATAATAAAAATTACATATAACTATATGAGAAGTCGAAAAACGGATTGTTCTTTTATAACGAAATATATTGAATGCATATTGGAAGATAAAGAAATGCCTGATGCTTTTAATGTTTTTATGGGTGTACATGTCAATACAACACCATTACCAGAACGATGTTATGAATATAAACCCTTAGAAATAGTTGAGGAGCCTAGACTTATTGGAACAGCATTAGGCTTGTCTATGATGTATGATTTGCCGTTAGATTATAATAGAGTCATAATTTCTGGTTCCGAGGCTACATTGTGTCTAAGATTTGGAAGTGCTATTATATATATAGTATTTTGGAAAAATAATAGTATAAAGGAAATGAGAACAAAGTACGTTGACTTGTTACAAAAGGAATTTAATTTTAAAATGCTTAAGCCTGGGAAAAATAAATATAAATTAAAAAGAGTAACAGCTTCAAGTAATATATCAATGGGATATTGGCATTTATTATCTAGAAGTGCTTTACGACAGGACGATATGTTGGTTAACAGTCTTATACATGGTAGAGATGTTAAAGCAGTTAGAAAAAGTTTTGAATCTATGAGAAGTGAAGAAGATTGGAGAGCGTCACAGTTATTGGTGGAAAGAGATATGTTTCCTGAAAATAGAAGGGTAAAAAAGGAATATGAGGATTTCTTTAGAAATAGAGATTGAAAAATGATGCTATGAATTGAAGTTGGGGAACGAAAATATTCCCCAACTTTATAAAAAGGATTCCCCAAATGATAAAAAATGAAATTGAAATCAAGCAACAAATGCTCAAAAATATTCCCCAACTTAAAAATTTGGGGAACACCGGAAATCGTCAATAAGCTAGAAAGAGAAATTCCTTGAAAGTGGTGATAAATACATAGTTGTATTATATATAGGTAGCAATACAGGCAGGAATATAATTTCAAAGTTCACAAATCAGGCTGGAATGTAATCCAAAAGTCGCAAAACAGATGAACGCATAATCTTACAGTTCGCATAAGAATTTGAACCGTATGATTATCATGTAAATCAACGAAAAACCTTGAATTTCCTATGAAAATGGGATGATTCAAGGTTTTTTTGCGTTGCCAAGCATGCGACAAAAAGGTCCGGTGGACCTTTTTTAGTGTTGAGGAATAAATTTTGACTTATCGAAAATTACCGCTATTTATGCATGGAATTGGGTAAAAGTTGGGGAGTGAGTTGGGGAATTTCAATTTCCCAACTGGCGTGTGAAACTTCGCCTCATTCTTCTAAAATAAGTAGGCGAAGATTGCCTGTTTTAATTTGTTAGATTCTGTTCTTGCAAGTACGATGATTTCCAACAGTGAGTATATCGTGATGCTTAATCAGGCAGAGCCGGACAGAGCAAAACTGGCAACACTACTAAATATCTCCACAGAACAGATGGGATATATGCGGTGAAGAGTTGAAGGTTATGGACAAAGTTACGGAGCGATTGTTGTGGGGAGATTATTTATGTAGAAATAAAAGAACGAGAGTTCAGTCAAAAGATTATATGACACAGAAATGAACGAAAATTTAAGAAAATCTAAATAGTATTTCCAACTGTTTTCCAGTATACTGAAACTATAATTGGACATTGGAACTTAAGTTATGTGGTGAGGGTATAGTGCGATAACTTAGAGGGACAAATTGGATCTGGAAAGTGCTGCGGCTTCCTTATTGAGGCAATGGAGAGGAAACTCAGGAATCGTGGAAGCCTTTGCTGAACACGATTCCCGCTTTCAGAGGTTCCTCGGAATGGTTTGCCGAAGGAAAGCCGCAGCACTTTCTATATACACTTTGTCGGACTAACTTCAACAAACTTTTACACCTTAAAAGTAGAATGATGAGGAGGGAATGAAAATGAATGTAAATGGGAATTTCAAAGACAATCTGATGGGGAAGAAAAAGGTGATTTTTATTGGATGCCTTATTTTTGCAGTCGCTCTGATTGCCGCAATCCTGCACATGGTTTCAGGAGGGGGAAAGGATTCCGCGAAGAACATCTACTACGCGGATAAAGTCAGCGTGATCACCGGAAACGGAAGCGGAACCGTGAACCGCTTTGCAGGCGTTGTGGAGGCGCAGGATACTTTGAAAATCTCACTTTCAGAAGGACAGAAAGTGAAAGAGATTTTCGTGGAAAAAGGGCAGGAAGTGGAGCCTGGGACGAAACTCTTTGAATATGATACAGAGGAGCTTGCAATGACACTGGAGCAGGGAAATCTGGAGCTGGAAAAGATAGGAAACAGTATTTCCAATCTGAATTCACAGATTGCGGCCTTAACGACAGAGAAAAAGAATGCACCGGCAGGTGAGCAGCTTTCTTATACAACGCAGATCCAGGAGCTGCAGACGAATGTAAAACAGGAAGAATATAATTATAAAGTAAAAGAACTGGAAGTGAACCGGACGAAGAAGAGTCTGGAATCATCCACGGTGACATCCACGATTGCAGGAATTATCCAGGAGATCAATCCGGATCCTGGTTATGATGATTACAGTGGAGAAAAGCAGGCATTTATGAGCATTCTTTCTACCGGAAAATACCGAATTAAGGGAAAAATCAGTGAACAGAATATCGGTGAGCTTCAGCCGGGAATGGATGTGACGGTGCGGGCAAGGAATAACCAGGAGGAAATCTGGAAGGGATCTGTGGATGTGATTGACACAGAAAAACCGGAGAGCAGTTCACAAAGCGAGATGTATTCCGGTTCGGATTCTTCTGCCCGGGCAACTAAGTATCCATTTTATGTAACGCTTGAAACCAGTGATGGTCTGATGCTGGGACAGCATGTATATATCGAGCCTGGAACCGGAGTAAATACAGAGGGATTACATCTGATGACTGCTTATATTGTAGATGCAGACGGGAAAGAGCCTTACGTCTGGGTAGCAAATAAAAAGGACAGACTGGAAAAGAGAACTGTAAAGCTTGGTGCTTATGATGAGGAGCAGGATACATGGGAAATTACAGAAGGACTGAAAGAGACGGATTACATTGTCTGGCCGGATGGAGAATGTAAAGAAGGAGCAGCCGTTCAGAAGAACGAAAATGTACAGGCAGGAGGCATGGAAGAGGGGGAATAAAGGATGACTTTTCAAAAAAGAAATAAGAAAAAAATTCTTCAGATCGGGATTGCTTTGGTTGTCTGTGTATGTTTCATTGGAGGCGGCACTTTATTTGCAATGAAAAAAAGTGAAAAAGCGGTCAAGGTAGCACCGGTAGCCAGTATGAGTAATGGTGGATGGTATTCAGAATCGGATATTTATGATTATGCGAAGGTGCAGGCAGGTGCGAGCCAGGACATTTACCATGATGATACCCTTACGATCAAGGAGATTTATGTCAAATCAGGGGATACGGTGAAGATCGGCGATCGTCTGGTTGCCTATGATACTACGCTTGCAGGACTTGAGCAGGAAATGAAGCAGATGGAGATTCAGGGGATTGAACTGAATATTCAGAATCAAAAGGCAGAATTAGAGCAGCTGAAAAATGCAAAGATTGTTTCGTCTGTTGAAAGAAGCCAGGATGAGCTGCGGAAAATGACTGCAAAAGGAACCAGACCTGGAATAATACGGACTGCGGATGCAAAGAAAAATGAAGGGGAAAATCCGGATACTTCCGAAAATCCTGAGCAGCCGGAGACACCAGAAAATCCGGAAGGACCGGAAAAACCATCAATCGGGAAACCGTTTCCGGAAGAACTGAAGGATAAGATCATTTATAAAGAGATTACAAAGGACGCTGCTCCTTATAATGAAGATGGAGATGGAACAAAAGAAAAGCCGTATCGCTATCTTTGTGCGCCGGGAGCAACGGTAAATGCGGAGTTCATGCTGAAAATGCTGGAAGAGAGGGCAGTCTGTATCTTTGATGTAGTGGATCAGGAGAAGGAACCGACGCTTCTTTTATACTCCTGGACGCTGGACGGAAAGACCGGACAGGTGATAAAGCCTGAAAATCCGGAACAGCCGGAGACACCGGAAGAGCCGAAAATTCCGGATGAACCGGATAATCCTGGTGGATATGAGGAGCCGGATCCGGGAGAGGCAGATGGAATGACCAGGGAAGAGCAGGCAAAGCAAATCCAGGAAAAAGAACAGAAGATCAAGGACCTGGATCTGGAAAAGCGAACAGCACAATTGGAATTGAAAAAGCTGGATAAAAAAGTAAATAATGGTGTTGTAAAGAGTACAGTAGAGGGAACGGTAAAAGCTGTACTTGACGAAGAAGAGGCAAAGCTGGAGAATAAACCGGTTATATCTGTGACCGGAAAAAATGGTTGTTATGTAATCGGAGGGATTGCCGAAAGCAGCTATGATAAATTAAAAGAGGGTATGACTGTGATGGTGACTTCCTGGAATACGGGGAACTCTTATGAGGCAACGATCACCAGCATCGGTAATTCACCGGTTGAAAGTATGAAGAGCAGCGAGAATCCTAATATGTCCTACTATCCGTTTACTGCAGTGGTTGAGAAAGATGCAGACCTTTCATCTGGTGAGGGTGTCAGTATTTCCGTAGACGGACTTTCGGGTGACAGTGGGAATTCGATTTACCTGGAACAGATGTTCATAAGAGAAGGCGGAAACCGCTCCTATGTATACAAGAAAGGAAAACATGGAAGGCTGGAGAAGCAGTATGTAGAGGTTGGAAAAAATATGTACGGTTCCATTGAAATCGTTTCCGGACTTACCATGGAGGATGAGATTGCATTTCCGTATGGAAGAAATGTAAAAGAGGGTGCGAAGACAAAGACAGTGGAGTCATTGTATGATTATAATTAATGAGGGGGTGAGGAGATGCTTGAAGATATCAGGCTGGCATTTCAGGGAATCTGGAGTCATAAGCTGCGGTCTGCGCTGACGATGCTTGGTATTATTATCGGAATCGGATCGATCATTGCAATTGTTTCAACGATCAAAGGAACCAATGAGCAGATCAAGAAAAATCTGGTTGGCGCGGGAAATAATGCGGTCAATATCCAGCTTTATCAGGGAGACTGGACACTGGATCTGTCTTATCAGGAGGTTCCGGATGGAATACCGGAGATTTCAGATCAGGTACTTGGTGAGATCCAGGCACTGGATGAGGTGGAAAGTGCAGCCCTTTATCACAGACGGAATGAATATGATGCTGTATATGCAGGCAGTCAGAAGCTGGCAAGCTGTAATATTTTTGGAATAGATTCCAATTATCTGGATGCCTATGGATTTCAGATCACAAAAGGGCGTGGCTTTTCCGAAAAAGATTTTACTGCAAACCGAAAAGTTGTGCTGCTTGATAAAACGACAGCCACAGCTCTATTTCCGGATGGAAATGTGATTGGAAAGATTATTGAGGTTAAAGGGGAGCCATTTACGGTGATCGGTATGATGGCGAGAAAAGAAAATTCACAGCCGGTGATCAATTCGATGGAAGACTATTACCGTTATGTATCCACGGATGGAAGCGGAACGATCTGTATTCCGGATACACTGTGGCCGATTATTTATCAGTACGATGAACCGCAGAATCTGGTTGTCCGCGCGACAAGCACAGATGAGATGACTGCGGCAGGAGAAAAGGCGGCAGATATCCTGAACAGTTACCTGACCGTGTCTGATGAGACGATAAAGTATAAAGGGGAAGATCTTCTGGAACAGGCGAACCAGATCCAGGAGATCAGCAGCTCGACGAACCAGCAGCTGCTCTGGATTGCAAGCATTTCACTTCTGGTTGGCGGGATCGGTGTTATGAATATTATGCTGGTGTCTGTGACAGAAAGAACGAGAGAAATCGGTCTGAAAAAGGCACTGGGGGCAAGAAAAAGAAGAATCCTGACGCAGTTTCTGACGGAAGCGGCAGTACTTACCCTTCTCGGAGGTCTGATCGGTGTGGCAGGAGGGATTGCGCTTGCCTATATTATTTCCGCAGTCTCGGCAGTTCCGGTGGCAATCAGCGGAGTGTCCATTCTGGTCGGAGTAGTATTTTCCACACTGATCGGAATTATTTTCGGACTCCTTCCGTCGGTGAAGGCGGCGAACATGAATCCAATCGATGCACTGAGAAGTGAGTAGGTTTATGTAGAGAAGAATTATTTGTCGGATCCAAGATTGCAGACAAATAGATAGTATCTGTTCTGCAGGAAAGTGGCGTGCCTTACTGGCACGCCATTTTTAAAAATTCTTCCATTGCCCTTGTCTGGTAGCGACCATTTTTCCAGTAGAACCGGATGTCACGGCTGCTTTCGCCTGCAGGAAGCTTATAGTACACCACATCAGAGGTAAGAGGTACTTTTGAGAGCATGATATCTCCGATAAAAGAGATCCCCATGCCGGAGCAGGTGATGTTGTAAGAAGTCATCTGCTGATCCATTTCCAGGATGATATTTGGTTCAAAGAGATTGTTCCGGCAGATCATACGGGCACGTTTTCCAGTGTCGTTTTCCGGTTTCAGCATAATAAAAGGCTCACTTTTAAAGCGTGTCAGAGGAACGGGAGGACAGGATTCTTCCAGAAATTTTTTGCTCAGGATATCTTCTACAGGAAGCTGATAGGAGCGCAGCGTATTATTGATCGGGAATGCTCCCGGAACAGCAAGGATCAGGTGCTCTTCCTGAAATTTACGGCAGCCGTAGATGGTGGCATCCAGAACACTGCTGTCCAGCATCAGATCCAGCTGCCCGTGTCGCAGCATACGGGCAAGATTGGCAGTGGTTTCTTCAATCAGGCTGATCTGGATTAGAGGATATCTGCGGGCAAAATCCGCGATCAGCGGAGGCAGGATCCAGGAGGAAAACAAGTTGCTTCCTCCGAGGGTGAGTGTTCCTTTTTTTAGGTCGCCCCAGTCGTTTGCAAATCCTTCAAATTCATTCTGGATACTTTTTATTTTTTCTACCGCTTTGATATACTGTACCCCACATTCGGTAAGGGAAAGTGGTTTGGTACTCCGGTCAAAGATCGGATATCCGATGTGATGCTCGACACGCTTTACGTTGGCACTGAGTGAAGGCTGTGAGATAAATAACTTCTCAGCCGCCTTGGAAAAGCTTTTTTCCAGATAAACTTCATAGACATATTCCATTCCCTGAAACATAGGTATTCTCCTTTGACATAGTTTTAAAATTATAGTTACTATAAAAATATATGTATTAGATTATATTGTAACACAGAGCTATAATGAAAACAACAAAGGCAATACGCCAGAGAAAAATGGAAAATCGAGGGATTTTGAGATGGAAAATGGAAAAGAAAACAAGACAGGTTATCGTGTAGAACAGGATTCAATAGGGGCAAAAGATATTCCGGGAGATGTATATTACGGGGTACAGTCATTGCGTGCTGCGGAGAATTTCCGTATTACCGGGCTGAATATGCATCCGGAGATCATCAACAGTCTTGCGTACATAAAGAAAGCATCTGCGATCACCAACTGCGAGAGTGGGATTCTGGAAAAGAAAAAGGCAAAAGCAATCGTACAGGCATGTGATGAAATCCTTACAGGAAAATTGCATGAGTACTTTATCGTAGATCCGATCCAGGGAGGTGCGGGTACTTCTCTAAATATGAATGCAAACGAAGTCATTGCCAACCGTGCGATTGAGATTCTTGGCGGGAAAAAGGGAGATTATTCAGCAGTAAATCCGAATGATGATGTAAACTGCGGACAGTCCACAAATGATGTTATTCCGACAGCTGGCAAGATGACTTCACTCAGACTTCTTCAGAATCTGAAAAAAGAACTGCTCAGACTTCATGGAGCGCTCTGCAAAAAGGCAGAGGAATTTGACCATGTGATCAAAATGGGACGCACCCAAATGCAGGATGCAGTTCCAATCCGTTTGGGTCAGGAATTTCAGGCATATTCCGATGCCATCATGCGTGATATCCACCGTATGGATAATGCGATGGACGAGATGCGTACCGTCAACATGGGTGGAACGGCAGTCGGAACCGGAATCAATGCAGATGAAGCCTATGTAAGCCGCATTGTTCCGAATCTTTCAAAAATATCTGATATTCAGTTTGTCCAGGCTTTTGATCTGATCGATGCAACCCAGAACCTGGATCCGTTTGTGGCAGTATCTGGTGCAGTGAAAGCGTGTGCAGTCACACTTTCCAAGATTGCAAATGACCTGCGTCTGATGTCATCCGGACCAAGAGCCGGATTTGGTGAGATTAACCTTCCGGCAAAGCAGAATGGTTCTTCGATCATGCCGGGAAAAGTGAATCCGGTCATCCCGGAAGTAGTGAACCAGGTCGCATTTAACATCATTGGAAATGATGTGACGATCACGATGGCAGCAGAGGGTGGACAGCTGGAACTGAATGCGTTTGAACCGATCGTATTCTACTGTCTGTTCCAGTCGATTGATACACTTGCATATGCAGTGCAGACTTTTATTGACAACTGTGTGACAGGAATCACAGCCAATGAAGAGAGATGTCGTCAGCTGGTAGAGAACAGCATCGGCGTAATTACTGCAATCTGTCCGCATGTAGGCTATGAGAAAGCAGCGGAGATTGCGAAAAAAGCAATGAAGACCGGGGAATCCATCCGTAATCTGATTCTCAGAGAAGGTCTTTTAAGTGAAAAAGAGATGGAAACCGTTCTGAATCCGGTCAATATGACAGAGCCAGGTATTTCGGGAAAAGAACTTCTCAGAAAATAAAGAATAAAATTTTTCTAAAAGACATGATTTTCTCCTTTTAAGGGTGTACAATGAAACATACGCGTTTCATGAGTTACAACTTAAAAGGAGAATTTTTATGCTTCAAATTCAACATATCTGCAAAGAATACCGTACAGGTACGCTGGTACAGAAGGCACTGGATGATGTAAGCCTGAATTTCAGGGACAATGAATTTGTTGCGATCCTGGGACCGAGTGGTTCGGGAAAGACGACGTTTCTTAACATCATCGGTGGACTGGATCGGTACGATAGTGGTGATCTGATCATCAACGGGATTTCTACGAAAAAATATAAAGACAGAGACTGGGATTCCTATCGGAATCATACAATTGGTTTTGTATTTCAGAGTTATAATCTGATTCCACATCAGACGGTGCTTGCCAATGTGGAGCTGGCACTGACTATTTCTGGGATCGGGAAGGAAGAACGGAAAAAGAGAGCGATTGAGGCTCTGAAAAAAGTTGGTCTTGGGGAGCAGTTGCATAAAAAACCGAGCCAGATGTCAGGCGGACAGATGCAGAGGGTGGCAATCGCCCGTGCGCTGGTCAATGATCCGGATATCCTGCTTGCTGATGAACCGACAGGAGCGCTGGATACGGCGACCAGTGTGCAGGTTATGGAACTTTTAAAAGAAGTGGCAAAAGACCGGCTTGTTGTAATGGTTACACATAACCCAGAGCTTGCTGAAGAATATGCGACCCGTATCGTAACGCTCAAGGACGGAAAGATCCGTTCGGATACGGACGAATTTTATGTCAATGAAGCGGTCATGAAGGAGCCGGAGCATAAGAATATGGGGAAAGCTTCCATGTCATTTCTGACGGCTCTTTCCCTGAGCTTTAATAACTTAAAGACGAAGAAAGCAAGGACTCTTCTGACATCTTTTGCCGGTTCTATTGGAATTATCGGGATTGCACTGATACTGGCACTTTCCAACGGAGTCAATGCCTACATCAAGTCAATTGAAGAAGAGACTCTTTCCGAGTATCCGCTTCAGATCCAGAGTACCGGATTTGATATGACATCGATGATGGTAGGCAATATGGACAGTGGTTCGGGCAGTTCGGATAAGAAGGAGACAAAAAAAGACGGGGAAGTCAAGGTTATGCAGATGATGACCAATATGTTTTCCACGATGGATTCCAACGATCTGAAATCCTTAAAAAAATATCTGGACAGCGGTAAAAGCGGAATCGAAGATTATACCAGTGCAGTGGAGTATTACTATAGCATTTCACCGCAGATTTTTCGGCAGAATAAAGACGGTTCTGTCCGTCAGGTGAATCCGGATAAATCCTTTGAGTCACTGGGGATCGGTTCCGGTGCAAGCACCAGCAGCCTGATGTCATCAATGATGAGCACCAATGTGTTTTTTGAGATGCCGAAGACAGAAAGTCTTTATGAAAACCAGTATGATGTGAAGGCAGGACGCTGGCCGCAGAATTATAATGAATGTGTGCTGGTGCTGACTTCGGATGGTGGAATCAGTGATTTTCTTCTCTATACCCTGGGGCTTCGGGATCAGTTGGAACTGGATGAGATGATCCAGGAGTTTATCAATGAAGAAGATGTCAATACACCGGCAGATATTGGAAATTACACATACGAGGATATTTTAGACAAGACGTTCAAATTGGTCAATGTATCTGAATGCTATGAATATGACAGCCAGTATAAGATCTGGAAGGATAAATCCGATAATAAGGAATATATAAAGAAACTGGTGGACCAGGGCGAAGATTTGAAAATCGTCGGAATCGTGCAGGCATCAGAGGATGCAAATGCCTCTGCTCTGACACCGGGGATCGGTTATCCACAGAGTCTTGCCGAGCATGTTGCGAAAGAGGCTACGAAAAGCGAGATTGTAAAAGATCAGCTGGAGAATCCATCCAAGAATGTATTTACCGGAGAACAGTTCGGAACCACAGAAGAGAAGAACGGACTGGATGCGAACAGTCTGTTTACGGTAGATGAGGATGCACTTCAGAAAGCATTTGTTTTAGACGACAGTGGATTTTCCGGTGATATGTTGTCAGCAGATTTCCTGAATCTGGAAAATGCATTCCGGATGGGTGGGGATTCTCTGGATCTGTCCGGGATGATAAATCTGGATCAGATCAGTCTTGACGTGTCCGGTATGCCACAGATGAATCTTGGCGATATGATCGGAAGCCTGGATCTTACCGTAAAACCGGGTGGAATGCAGAAGTTGTCTGAGAGTGTTATGGAAGGTTATCAGGAGTATGTGAAATTCCATCCGGAAGCAGATTATTCAAATCTGGCGAGAGATTTTATGGATTACCTGATGACGGATGAAGCGCAGAAGATCCTGAAAGATAATCTGCAGGAGATCATTGAGAGCACCGGTGGGTTTAAGATTACAATTGATCAGATGCAGGAGCTTGTACAGCGTGTGATGGAAGGATATCAAAAGTATGCTGCGGGAAAAGGATATACAGATCCGGATAAATTTGGAGAATACTTGGCGGAGTATTTACAGACCGAGGAAGCAAAAGAGATTATGAATGCCTGGCAGCAGGAGATTTTTGGAGATACGGTGATAAATATTACTTCTGACCAGCTGAAAAAACTGACAAAAGAACTGGCGAGTAGTTATCCGGCATATGCTGCGGCGAATGGAAAAGCAGATCCGACCAAAATGGGAGATTATTTTCTGAACTACCTTGCTACAGCAGATGGAAAACAGCGTCTGATGAACGGGCTTTCCGAGGTGATCGATATGGATCAGCTGGAGAGCCAGTTAAGTGCGACAATGGGAAGTTACATGGCAAAGGCAATGGGAACTTATACCGGAGCAATTTCGGATATGCTTGAGACTCAGATCACTTCGGCAATGAATCAGATCGTCACTCAGATCACAGGAGAAATCGGGAACGCCATGCAGGCTGCCATGGGAAATGTGGGAGCCCAGCTGCAGAACATGCTTGGAAGTTCGATGAAGATTGATACCGATGCATTTGCAAAGGCATTTCAGATGAATATGACAGAAGATGATTTGAAAGAGCTGATGACATCCATGACAATGAGCGCGACTGCTTCCTATGACAATAATCTGCAGAAGCTTGGATACGTGGATTTTGCGAACCCGAGTCAGATTTCCATATATCCGATGGATTTTGAGAGCAAGGAAAAAGTGGTGAAAATCCTGGATTCTTATAATAGCCGGATGGAAAAAGAAGGAAAAGAGGAACAGATCATCACTTATACCGATATAGTCGGAACACTGATGTCTTCCGTGACAAATATCGTGGATATCATCAGCTATGTGCTGATTGCGTTTGTGGCGATTTCCCTTGTAGTATCTTCAATTATGATCGGGGTTATCACCTACATCAGTGTACTGGAACGGAAGAAGGAGATTGGAATCCTGCGCGCGATCGGGGCATCTAAGAGAAATGTATCGCAGGTATTTAATGCAGAAACCGTTATCATTGGTCTGTGTGCCGGACTGATCGGAATCGGACTGTCACTGCTGCTTCTGATCCCTGGAAATATGATCATTCATGCGGTGGCAGATAATAACAAAATCAATGCATTTTTACCAGTGCTTCCGGCAATTGTGCTGATTCTTTTGAGTATCGGGCTTACCCTGCTCGGTGGAATCATTCCGTCAAGGAAAGCAGCAAAGAGCGATCCGGTGACAGCGCTTAGGACAGAATAAAAAAAGAGAATGAGGGAAAAGGAAAATGGATAAAGAGAAAAATACAAAAGCAGTGAGTGAGGAAAATATTTACTGTCTGAATGGAAGAGTGCCGGTAAAAAAGGCGATTCCGTTCGGACTACAGCATGTTCTGGCAATATAAGGAACTGGCGGCACGATAAAAAGTGTCGCCAGTTCTTTTTTAGTGTGGAAGTGACCAGTTTCAGAAGCTTGTTCATTATATTTGACCAGCTTGGAAGTATTTGCTGCATAGAGCATTGGAATCAATGTAGCAGCGTTCTGGAATTGCTGCATTTCTTCTGGTGAAAATCCGGTTGTGCCGCATACCAGGGCTTTTTGGTGTTTCACTGCGAGGGAGAGTACCTCCAGACTGGTTTCTCTGGTAGAAAAATCGATGATGACTTGACCGGATCCGCACCGAATGTTCAGTAAGCTATGATTCCAATTGTAAGAACTAAAAAAGCATGCTATACTTACGGCAGATGAAAAACTGACAGGATAAGACAACAAAGGAGAGACACATGAATTCTAATTTTGAATATTATAAAGTTTTTTATTATGTGGCGAAGTATGAGAACCTTACAAAGGCATCCAGCGTTCTGAAGACGAGCCAGCCGGCGGTGACGAGAACGATACACAACCTGGAAAATGAACTGGGATGCCGGTTATTTACCAGAAGCAAATCTGGTATGAAGCTGACACCGGAGGGAAGAACCTTTTACAGCTATGTATCGGCAGGGTGCGCCCAGTTTTTTAAAGGGGAAAATGATCTGAGCAATCTGATCAGTCTGGAGAACGGGACAATCTATATCAGTGCGACTGAGACAGCCTTGCACTGCTTCCTGTTCCGGGCAATGGGAGAGTTCAACAGCATTTATCCGAACGTACATTTCAAAATCTTAAATAACAGTACCATGGACTCGGTCAACGCGGTAAAAGAAGGAAAGGTAGACCTTGCATTTGTGTCAACGGATCTGCAGGTAAATAAGCCGCTCAGGATGAAGAAACTGCGGGAATACCATGAGGTGCTGATCGGCGGCAGTCGTTACATAGAATTAAAAGGAAGAAAGATTTCATTGGAGGAGCTTTCGACTTATCCCTGGATCAGCCTGACTTCGGAGGCACTGACCAGAAAATTCCTGAATAATTATTTTGCAGATCATGGTCTGCAGTTTTTGCCGGATATGGAGCTTGCGACGACAGACCTGATCTTGCCGGCAGTCCGTCACAATCTTGGAATTGGATTTGTCCCGGAAGAATTTGCCGAAGAAGAGAAGAAGGCAGAAAATGTATTTGAAATCGAAGTGGAAGAGAAGCTTCCGACCAGAAATATTATTCTGATCTATGATACTGAGTATCCTCAGAGTATTGCATCGAAGGAGTTTCAGAAGTTTCTGAGCAGTCAGAAGAACTAAAGAAGAAATAGATTTTCAAAGTGGATTGTGCAAATCGGTATCCTTTGTAGCCGGGATGTGTATCTGCAAAGAAAAATATAAGGAGAATGCCCCGGAATTTTTTATGTGTGGATCATAATTCCGGAGCATTTTTATATTTGTAAGTATAAAGTTATAAAGTAGAATTTTGGATTAGAAAACGATTGATATTATTTATGCCATTCCCAGTTTCTGATTTCTTCCAGATCCTGTCCATATTCAGCGATGTACTGCTTGTGCTCAACCAGTTTGTCGTTCATCTTCTGAATCAGGAATGATCCCTTATTGCCAAGCTGTGGCAGATGCATGATTGCATCTTTTACAAGGTTGAAACGGTCAATCTGGTTCTGTACACGCATGTCAAATGGAGTAGTGATCGTACCTTCTTCCTGATATCCATGAACAGAAATATTGTGGTTGTGACGTTCGTATGTCAGCTCATGAATCAGTGTCGGATATCCGTGGAATGCAAAGATAACCGGTTTATCTTTTGTGAAGATTGCATCGTATTCTGCATCACTTAATCCGTGTGGATGTTTGTGGTCTGATTCCAGTTTGAACAGGTCAACTACATTGACAACGCGGATCTTGAGCTCTGGCATTTCATCACGAAGGATAGTAACAGCAGCCATAACTTCAAGAGTAGGAGTGTCACCGCAGCAAGCCATAACAACATCTGGTTCTTCACCGCAGTCATTACTTGCCCATTCCCAGATACCGATACCCTGTGTACAATGCTTTACAGCCTGTTCCATAGTCAGCCACTGGCAGCTTGGATGTTTAGACGCTACGATTGCATTGACATAGTTCTTACTCTTGATGCAGTGGTCGAAGCATGAGAGTAAGCAGTTTGTATCCGGTGGTAAATACATGCGGACAACGTCTGCCTTTTTATTGGCAATGTGATCCAGAAATCCTGGATCCTGATGTGTAAATCCGTTATGATCCTGTTGCCATACATTAGATGTCAGGATAAAGTTCAGCGAAGCAATCGGCTGTCTCCATGAAAGCTGGTTGCAGACCTTCAGCCATTTTGCATGCTGTGCTGCCATAGAGTCAACGATACGGATGAATGCTTCATAGCTTGCAAAGAATCCATGACGTCCTGTCAGAAGATATCCTTCCAGCCATCCTTCACACATATGTTCACTTAACATACCGTCCATGATACGTCCGTCTCTTGCAAGGCAGTCATCAGTGTCAAGCAAGTCTGCCTGCCAGTCACGTTTCTGTTCTTCAAATACTTTGTACAGACGGTTGGACATACTTTCATCTGGTCCGAAGATACGGAAGTTCTTACTGTCTTCATTTAATTTGAAGATGTCGCGGATGTATCCGCCAAGTTCGATCATATCCTGTGCTTTTGTCTTGCCAGGTTCTACTTCGATTCCGTATGAGCGGAAATCCGGAAGACGAAGGTCTTTCAGAAGAAGTCCGCCATTTGCATGCGGGTTTGCACCAAGACGGGCATCTCCCTTTGGAGCAAGTTCTGCAAGTTCCGGAATCAGACGTCCTTTTTCATCAAAGAGTTCTTCTGCATGGTAGCTTTCCAACCATTCTTTCAGAAGGTCAAGATGTTCTGGTGATTCCATAGAAAGCGGTACCTGATGTGCACGGAAAGATCCTTCAATCTGGAGTCCGTCAACAACCTTTGGTCCTGTCCATCCCTTTGGAGTACGAAGAACGATCATTGGCCAGAACGGACGGGTAGGATCATTGTTTTCACGGGCATTTTTCTGGATTGCTTTGATTTCTTCGATGCAGGCATCCATAGTCTCAGCCATTTTTCTGTGCATAGTCATCGGATCATCACCTTCTACGAAGTAAGGTTTCCATCCGCAGCCCTTGAAGAAGTTTTCTACTTCCTCATGAGAAATACGTGAGAAAATGGTCGGGTTACTGATCTTGTATCCGTTCAGATGAAGGATTGGAAGAACAGCACCGTCTGTGATCGGGTTCAGGAATTTGTTGGACTGCCATGAAGTAGCAAGCGGCCCTGTTTCAGCTTCACCGTCACCGACAACAACTGTAGCGATAAGATCTGGGTTGTCCAGAACAGCACCAAAGCCGTGAGCAATTGAATATCCAAGTTCTCCACCCTCATTGATAGAACCTGGTGTTTCTGGAGCACAGTGACTCGGAACTCCGCATGGGAATGAGAACTGCTTGAACATTTTCTTCATGCCTTCCTCATTCTGGCTGATGTTCGGATAAACTTCACTATAAGAACCTTCCAGATAAGTGTTGGCGATCAGGAAGTTTCCGCCATGTCCTGGACCGGAAAGAAGAATCATATCCAGATCATAACGTTTGATGACACGGTTGCAGTGTACATAGATGAAGTTTTGTCCAGGTACGGTTCCCCAGTGTCCGACGATTTTTTTCTTGATCTGATCCATGGTCAATGGCTTTTTCAGAAGCGGATTATCAAGAAGGTATAACTGACCGGCTGACAGGTAGTTGGCAGCACGCCAGTAGGCATTCATTTTGTTGAGCAGTTCATCAGATAATGGCTGCTTTTCAAGACATAATTTATTGTCTTCCATTTTAGTACCTCTCTCTTTCTCTAGTTCATTTTTGTTATTTTTTCAACTGGGTTCATCATATCATGAGTAAAAGATAACGTAAAATAGCAATAATGAATTATATTCATATCAAAATGTTATGGATAGGAAGAGAAGGAGTTCCTTAATTTCGTAATAGGTGGTAGACATTGTGAAAAAATTGAAGTATAATTATGAATAGCTGTTTTTATGTAAGATTTTTGAATAAAGCGTTTAAAATGTTAATGTTTTGACGGAGAAAAACAGTGTATATAATGTAGATTGACAGTTTTTTAGTGAGGGAGAATTTATTATGAAGACTACTCTGATTATTATGGCAGCAGGAATCGGTTCAAGATTTGGAACAGGAATCAAGCAGCTCGCCAAGATGTCTCCGAATGGGGAGATCATTATGGATTACTCTATTTATGATGCAAAAGAAGCTGGTTTTGACAAGGTTGTATTTATTATCAGAAAAGATATTGAAGAAGAATTCCGTTCTGTAATCGGGAATCGTATCGGAGATCAGATCGAGGTGGAATATGTATATCAGGATCTTGCAGATATTCCAGCTGGTTTTGAAGTTCCGGAGGGACGTACCAAACCTTGGGGAACTGGTCAGGCAGTCCTGTGTTGTAAAGATGTAGTAAAAGAACCGTTTGTGATCATCAATGCAGATGATTATTATGGAAAGGAAGCGTTTAAGCTTCTCCATGATTACTTGATTGCGCACGCAGAGACAGCAGATAAGATGCAGATGGGAATGGCTGGTTTTATTCTGAAGAATACGGTTAGTGAAAATGGAACAGTTACCCGCGGCGTATGTGTGGTAGATGAAAATGGAATGCTTGAACAGATCCATGAGACGACTGGAATCAGTATCCAGGCTGACGGGGTACACTGCGACAGCGAAGCGGTTCAGAAATGGATCACACCAGATTCTAATGTATCCATGAATATGTGGGCTGGTTATCCGGATTTCATTCAGGTTCTGGATGAGAGATTCGCAGAATTTTTAAAAGATGAAGCAGGAGATCCTTTGAAAAAAGAATATCTTCTTCCAAATATTGTAGGAGATCTCTTAAAAGAAGGAAATGTGGATGTAAAGGTTCTGGAAACACACGATAAATGGATCGGTATTACTTATAAAGAAGATACAGAACTTGCACAGGCCGGATTCAGGAAGATGACAGAGGATGGCGTTTATCCGGAAAAATTGTGGAATTAAAGAACAGAAGAGGAAAAAAACTATGAGTGAGTTGAAACAGTTAGAAATGCAAAAAGATGATGAGATGGAGATCGATCTCGGAGAAATTTTTCATTTGCTGATGAATAAATTGTGGATAATTGTTTTGTGTTTTATCATAGGAGCGACACTTGCGTTTGGTGGTACGAAACTGCTGATCACACCGAAATATTCCGCTTCCTCAATGATTTATATCTTAACAAAAACAACAAGTGTGACATCCCTTGCAGATATTCAGATGGGTACGCAGCTTACAGCAGACTTTGAGATTTTGGCAACGAGCCGTCCTGTTCTCGAAGAAGTAATTGAAAAATTAAATCTGGATTATACATATGAAGAGTTAAAAAGTATGATTCAGACAGATAATCAGACAGATACCCGTATTTTGAGATTTACTGTTTCGAATGCAAACGCTAAAGAAGCAAAGAAAATTGCAAATGAACTTGCGGATGTGACAGCTGAGAGAGTGGCATATGTAATGTCCAGTGACAAGCCGAAGGTTGTTGAAGAAGCTGTTGTGCCAAAATATCCTTCTTCACCGAATACTAAGAAGAATACTGCAATGGGTGGACTTGCATTTGCGTTTGTGGCAGCTACTGTTATTGTACTTCGTTATCTCATGAATGATACAATTCAGACAGAAGAAGATATTAAAAAATATCTTGGACTTCATATGCTTGCAGCGATTCCGACAGAAAAGAGGGAATCGATTTGAAAGACAGGACAAGAAAGATTATTGTTGCGGTGTTGCTTGTGATAGCAGTCTGCTGTGCAGGTTATCTGATTTGGTATTACGCCACGGCGGCAAAGACGAAGCAGTCGTATGATGATGCAAAAAAGCTGTCAACGGAAAATGTGAAACCGTCAAAAACAAATAGTGATGACGGAGAGCAGACAAAGCCGGAGATACCGGTTGATTTTACTGCTCTTCAGGAAAAAAATCCGGACATTTACGCATGGATTAAGATTGATGGAACAACCGTTGATTATCCGGTTTGCCAGAATAATGAGGATGATAATTATTATCTATCTCATACCTGGGAACGGGTAGAAGCGGCGGATGGTGCTATTTTTACACAGGCATGCAACAGTAAGAATTTTACAGATTTCAATACGGTTATTTACGGACATCAGATGGGTGAGGGTGTAGATACCATGTTTCATACACTGGATCGTTATCTGGAAGAAGGATATATTGAAAAATATCCAAATGTGATCATTTATACACCAGATCATGTTCTGACTTACCGGATTTTTGCGGCAGTTATTTATGATGACCGTCATCTGATCAACTCTTTCAATTATGTAATGGATGACCAGAGACAGGCTTTTCTGGATTCACTTCAGGATTCCAGAGACCTGAGAAGCCGTTACAGTGATATCGAAAGCGTAGGAACAGAAGACCGGATCCTGTCGCTCAGTACCTGTGTGACGGGAGAATCAAACCATAGACTTCTTGTGGAGGCGGTTCTGACAAATGAAGAATAGAAATCTGGTAATCGTGATACTTGCAGTTATCTGCGCAGGGCTGTTGGCAGGTGTCGTTTATACGGTTACAAAAGGGAAAAGCGGTACGCAGAAAAAACAGGAGGCATCGGCAGAAGCGGGTGCAGACGAAACGGAATCACAGTCCGGAATCATCGAAGAAGACGGAAAGAAATACAAACTCAACCCGGATATCAAGACCGTTCTGTTCATGGGTGTTGACAAGGAAGAAAAAGCAGATCTTGGTAATAACCCGGGAGAAAACGGACAGAGCGACAGCCTGAATCTTCTGGTCCTTAACAAAGAAGAGAAGACGGCACAGATCATTCAGATTTCCAGAGATTCTATGGTGGGAATCGATATTTATGATGTGACAGGTAACAGGCTGATGACGGAAAATGGGCAGATCGCACTTCAGTACGCATATGGGGACGGGGCAGAAGAGAGCTGCCGTCTGACATCTGAGAAGGTATCAGAACTGATGTATGGCGTGAATGTGGATTCTTATTTTTCACTGACGCTGGAGGGGCTGGTTGTAGCAACCGATGCGGTTGGAGGAATTACTCTTACCGTGCCAGAAGATTATACAGCTGTTGATCCTGCATTTGAAAAAGGTGCAGAAGTTACTCTTAATGGGGAACTTGCTGAAAAATATGTCCGTAAAAGAGATATTGAAGTCCTTGACAGTAACAATCAGCGCATGGAACGTCAGTCACAGTTTATGGATGCTCTGATCGAGAAGATGCAGAGTATTCAAAGCGAAACAGAGTATCTTTCTCTGTACCAGAAATTGGAGGATTACATGACAACAAACATGACTGCGGATGAGATGGAAGAGCTGACAGATTATAAGGTTGCAGAGGACACCGTGAAAGTTCCGGGTGAGATTATTGAGAAAGACGGACATGCGCAGTATCTGGTAGACAATAAAGAATTAAAAAAAATAATATTAAAAATGTTTTACAAAATAATGTAATTGTAGTATAGTATAGCTTGATATAGCGAATATCAAATAAACTATGTGAGGAGGTCAAAGAAAATGAAGTCAAGAATCTTAAAGACAGTTGGTCTTATTGCAGCTATGGTATCCTGCATTGGAATGACGGCATTTGCAGCACCAAGCCCGGCAGCTTCTACAGTTGTTACAGCTGTAAGCAGCGCAACAGATACAGATGGTAATGCTGTGAATGTTTCTATCACATCTGAGATCCCGATAGAATACACACAGGCAGTTGCAGACATTAAGACTGAAGCAAAATTGAAAGAAGTAATTGGAAGCGATTTTAATGCGAATATGACAGTTGCTGATGTTAAGGAAGTTACAGCGCCGGAAGGAGCTAAATTCCCACTTAAGATCACATTCGTAATGAAAGGTGTAACAGCTTCTTCTAAAGTTCAGATCCTGCATTACAATAGATCAGCATCAGCTTGGGAGAAGATTGATACAACTGTTGCAGATGGAACAGTAACAGGTACATTTAGTTCACTGTCACCGGTTGCATTTGTTGTTGACAAGACAACTCTTACATCCGCTACAGGAACAGCTACTTCACCGGCTACAAGCGCAACAGCTGTATCAGCAGTTGCAGTACTTGGACTGGCAGCAGTAGCAGCAGTATTCGGTCTTAAAAAGAAAGCTGTTAGATAATTTACAAACATATGTTGAAAGCGCTTCTTTGTGGCAGTAGTCACCGTGAGGGGCGTTTTCTTTTTGACAGGAGAGATACGTTTTGATGTTGGTAGATATTCATTGTCATATTCTTCCGGGAGTGGATGATGGAGCACCGGATATGGAGACTTCCAGAGCAATGATACGGGATGCCTATGAGCAGGGAGTACGTTATATCATTGCGACTCCGCATTACAGACCGGAGATGTTTGAGCCTTCCATGAAAAAGGTGATCCGGGTATACCATGAACTTCGCGATTATGCTGAAGAAGTTGGAATTGGACTGAGGCTTGGCTGCGAGTATTACCGGAATGAGCAGATGATCCGGCATCTTGATAAGAAGCTTCGGCCGACGATGCTTGGAAGCAGATATGTTTTGGCAGAGTTTTCAACCAATGACAGTTTTGTCACGGTCCGTAATTACATTTATGAGCTGATCACCAAGGGATATCGACCGATCGTTGCACATGTTGAAAGGTATTTTTGCTGTCAGGAACCGGAGAGAATCCAGGAACTGAAAAAACTTGGAGCACAGATCCAGATAAATGCAGATTCCGTATTGGGATATGAAGGACATACGATTAAAAAGTTCTGTGCCGGCCTGATGAAAGATGATCTTGTTGATTTTATAGGATCAGATGCACACAATCTGGAGGGGCGGAAGATGAACCTCGGGAAGTGTGCCACTTACGTCAGAAAAAAGATGGGACAGGATTACGCAGAAGAGATTTTTGTAGATAATCCAAGACAGATATGGAAGAGCAGATAAAGAGATTCAGATAGCCCCGCGTGGGGAAGAAAGCAGGTGTTTTGTTGAAAAAGGTTAATTTATCGATTGAAAAGAAAAGCTACGGGGTGCGTGAAGCAATCCGGACATTGCGTACCAATCTGCAGTTTTGCGGAGATGATAAAAGAGTCATTCTTGTAACAAGCTGTGTGCCGAGAGAGGGGAAAAGCTCTGTTTCTGTTGCGCTGGCAGAATCAATTGCAGACATGGGAAAATCTGTTATTCTTGTTGATGCGGATATCAGGAATTCTGTTATGGCATCGAAACTTCAGATTACCGGTGCAGATAAAGGGCTGTCACACTTCCTCTCCGGACAGTGTGTGCTTGCAGATGTGATTATGGCGACAAATATTCCGAAATTTCATATTCTTCTTTCCGGACCGGAGGCTCCGAATCCGACAGAGCTTCTGGAATCCAAACGTTTTACCGGTATGCTGGAGTCCATGAAGAATGTCTATGATTATATTATCATTGACTGTCCGCCGCTTGGTCTTGTTATTGATGCGGCAATCATCGGACATCAGAGTGATGGCGCGATCATTGTTGTCGAAGCAGGTAAGACCAAATACCGTCTGGTGCAGAATGTAAAAGACCAGCTGGAAAATTCGGGAGTGTCCGTTCTTGGTGTTGTCCTTAACAAGGTAGAGCGTAAGAACCAGAAGGGATATTATAACAAATATTATGGCTCGCAGAAGTATGAGGGTTATTATGGACACAATGAAGAAACAAAAAATGCATAAAAGTGAAAATAACACTTGCAATTGTTAAAAGTTTCTGTTAAAATAACTATTGTTGTGAGTCTGCAAGATTTGTAAGCGGACATTTCAGATCGTTAGGAGGTGCAATCATGGCTAAATGTGCTATTTGTGAAAAGGGTGCTCATTTCGGAAATAACGTAAGTCACTCTCATAGAAGATCATCTAAGATGTGGAAATCTAACGTAAAATCCGTTAGAGTTAAAACGGAAAACGGCGGAACACAGAAAATGTACGTATGTACAAGCTGCCTGAAATCCGGACGCGTTGAAAGAGCTTAATCTGAGCGGAATGATAAGAACCGAAGCTTTTAAGCTTCGGTTTTTTGCGTATACGATGAGTCAAATACGGAGTTATCCAGATTTGTGCTCGCACAAAAATCTGATTAGATCTGTATTTGGCGAATGTACGACAGTGGACTGTTAAGTGAGCTGCCGTATAATCAGGCAGGTGTCAGCATGCCTGATTATCGGGCTGCATTGGTTGTAAAAGCATTGGAAATAGAGTATAATATTTTCAACGTTTAAAAATAGATTTATTGATATGAATTTTGAGAATTGGAGGATGGCATATGAAGGGAAGTATGAGTACTGATTTAGGAATCATCACGATCGATCCGGAAGTGATCGCAAAATATGCAGGATCTGTAGCAGTTGAATGTTTTGGAATTGTCGGTATGGCAGCTGTCAGCATGAAAGATGGTCTGGTAAAACTTTTGAAAAAAGAAAGCCTTACAAAGGGAATCCAGGTCGGAATCTCTGATGAGAATAAGATTACACTTAATTTTCATGTGGTCGTAGCTTACGGAGTAAGTATTTCAGCAGTAACAGACAATCTGATCAGCAACGTGAAGTATAAAGTTGAAGAATTTACAGGTATGAGCGTCGATAAGATCAACATCTATATCGAAGGCGTCCGCGTGATCGATTAATTAAGGAGGAACTTGTTGTGGCAACAAAGAGTATCGATGTAGAACTGCTTGCGAAGATGTTTCTTGCAGGCGCACAGAATATAGAAGCAAAAAAGGAATATATCAATGAACTGAACGTGTTCCCTGTACCGGATGGTGATACAGGAACCAATATGTCTATGACAATTATGGCGGCAGCGAAAGAAGTAACTGCACTGGAAGGCATGGATATGGCTTCTCTTGCGAAGGCAATTTCATCCGGTTCTCTCCGTGGTGCAAGAGGTAACTCCGGTGTTATTCTATCCCAGCTGCTCCGCGGATTCACAAAATCCATCAAGACGGAAAGCGAAATTGATGTACCTGCACTTGCAAGAGCAGCTGTACGTGCAAAAGAGACAGCATATAAGGCTGTTATGAAGCCGAAAGAAGGTACGATTCTTACCGTTGCAAAAGGGGTGGCTGAAAAGGCTCAGACACTTGCAGAGGAGACAGATGATCTGGAAGAATTTCTCCCGAAGCTGATTGAAGAGGCAGAGACTGTTCTGGCAAAGACTCCGGATATGCTTCCTGTATTAAAGGAGGCAGGTGTTGTAGATTCCGGCGGACAGGGACTTCTGGAAGTACTGCGCGGGGCATATGATGCATTCCTCGGTAAAGAGATTGACTACAGCGCACTTGCACCAACTCCTCAGGCTGTTAATGCAACAAAGGCTGAAACTGAGGGTACAGTGGATATCAAATTTGGATACTGTACCGAATTTATTATTCTTCTGGATAAAGAATTTACAGAAAAGGATGAAATAGAATTTAAGGCTTATCTGGAATCCATTGGTGATTCTATCGTATGTGTAGCAGATGAAGACGTTGTTAAGATACATGTTCATACGAACGATCCGGGACTTGCAATCCAGAAAGCACTTACTTATGGACAGTTATCCCGTATGAAGATTGATAATATGCGTGAAGAGCATCAGGAAAAGCTGATCAAAGATGCAGAAAAGCTTGCAGCAGCCCAGAAAGAGAAAGAAAAAGCCAAAGAGCCACGTAAAAAGGTCGGATTTATTGCTGTTTCGATCGGAGAAGGATTAAATGAAATCTTCAAAGAACTTGGCGTGGACTACATTATCGAGGGTGGTCAGACCATGAACCCGAGTACGGAGGATATGCTGACAGCGATCGATCATGTAAATGCAGACTATATTTACATTCTTCCGAATAATAAGAATATCGTAATGGCTGCAAATCAGGCGCGTGATCTGACAGAAGACAAGGATATTATCGTAATTCCGACAAAGACCGTTCCGCAGGGAATCACAGCAGTTCTGAATTACAATGCAGAAGAAGATGTGGATACAAATGAAGAGACGATGCTGGAAGCGATCAAATGTGTAAAGACAGGTCAGGTGACTTATGCTGTCCGTGATACCCACATCGATGATAAAGAAATCCATGAAGGTGATATCATGGGAATTGGTGATGCAGGTATCCTTGCAGTTGGCAAGTCTGTCGATGGTACTACAAAGGACATGCTGGCACAGCTGGTAAATGATGATTCTGAACTGATCAGTCTCTATTATGGAGAAGAAGTTTCCGAAGAAGAAGCAGAAAAGCTGACAGCAGAGATTGAAGAATTATATCCGGATATGGACGTAGATGCACACATGGGCGGACAGCCGATTTATTACTATGTGTTGGCGGTAGAATAGGCTTATGAATGAGCAGTCAGAAATCCGTAACCTGAAAGGAATCGGGGCAAAAACCGAGGAACTGTTTCACAAGATGGGAATTTTTACCATCGGCGATCTGCTCCGTTATTATCCCAGAGGATATGATGTATATGAAGAGCCGGTGAGCGTAGGAGAGCTGGAAGAAGGAAAGATCAGCACGGTAAAAGGCGTGATATACGGAAGAGTACAGGTTGGAGGAGGAAAGCGTATGCAGATTACGACAGCATACGTAAAAGATCTGACTGGTACTTTGAAGGTGATCTGGTTTCGTATGCCGTTTCTGCGTAATACATTGAAGCAGGGAATGCCGGTTATCATAAGAGGACGGGTAGTTTCAAAAAAGGATCAGCTGATTATGGAGCATCCAGAGTTATTTTCACCACCGGATAGTTACGATAAAAAGTGTGGAACTCTTCAGCCAATTTATCCGTTAACTGCCGGTATGACGAACAATGCGGTAGCAAAAGCGGTTAAAGGTGCGATGGAATATCTGGATCTCGTCTCTGATGATCTACCGAAAGATCTGCGCCTTCGATATCATCTGGCTGAGTATAACTATGCGATCCGCGGGATACATTTTCCACTGGATAAGGCAGAATTCTACCATGCAAGAGAGAGACTTGTATTTGAAGAATTTTTAGTTTTCGTGCTTGCTCTTCGCAGGACGAGGGAGCGAAATGAGCGTGCCGAAAACGGATTTGTGATAAAAAGGCGGTCGGAAATCGACCGCTTTCTTGCAAATCTGCCATATGAACTGACCGGAGCACAGAAGAGAGTCTGGGAACAGATCCAGGAGGAGATGTGCGGAAAGCTAGTGATGTCACGCCTGATCCAGGGGGATGTTGGCTCTGGCAAGACAATAGTAGCGCTTCTGGCTCTTCTTCTGGCGGCACTGAACGGTTATCAGGGCGCAATGATGGCTCCGACAGAAGTTCTGGCCAAGCAGCATTACGAATCAATCATAGAGATGCTGGAAAAGTATCAGATTCCGGTGAAAACCGAGCTCTTGACCGGGTCGATGACAGCAAAGGAAAAAAGGGAAGCTTATCAGAGGATTGCTGCGGGAGAAGTGCAGATTGTTCTGGGAACCCATGCACTGATCCAGGAGAAGGTGGAATACCAGAATCTGGCACTTGTTGTTACCGATGAACAGCACCGATTTGGTGTCCGTCAGAGAGAGGCACTTGCCGGGAAAGGACAAATTCCTCATATTCTTGTAATGAGTGCGACACCGATTCCTCGAACACTGGCAATCATTTTATATGGAGATCTGGATATTTCGGTGATTGATGAACTTCCGGCAAACCGTCTGCCAATCAAGAACTGTGTGGTGGATACCAGTTACCGACCGACTGCTTACCGCTTTATGCAGAAGCAGGTCGCCGAAGGAAGACAGTGCTATGTGATTTGTCCGATGGTAGAAGAGAGCGAGGCAATGGATGCAGAGAATGTTCTTGACTATGCGCAGCTTCTGCAAAGTGAGATGGGTGACAAGATCCGGATCGCTGCGCTTCATGGGCGGATGAAACAGGCAGAAAAAGACGAGATCATGGGAGCATTTGCAAAGAATGAGATCCAGGTCCTGGTGTCGACAACAGTTATCGAGGTTGGTATCAATGTGCCGAATGCTACGGTGATCATGGTGGAGAATGCTGAGCGTTTTGGGCTGGCGCAGCTTCATCAGCTCCGCGGGCGCGTAGGACGTGGCAGACACCAGTCCTATTGTATTTTTATGAGTGGTTCGAAGACGAAAGAGACAAAAAAACGACTTGAGATCCTGAACAAATCCAATGATGGATTTTTTATTGCGAATGAAGATCTGAAGCTTCGGGGACCAGGAGATCTTTTTGGAATCCGGCAAAGCGGATTAATGGATTTCCGGATCGGAGATGTGTTCCAGGATTCGGAGCTTCTGAAAAAAGCAGGAGAAGCTTCGGGGGAAATCCTGAGGGAAGATCCACTGTTAGAAGGCGAAAAATATAAACTGCTTGGTGAAAAGCTTGCGGCATACATTTCGGGAAACAATCTGGAAACGACGTTGTAGATAAAAAGATAGTGGGCAAATTGTTCTGCCCACTATCTTTTTATTCATAAAACCAGTAAATAATAAATTTGTTAAGGGATGCTTCTTCACTGTATGAATAAGAAACCTGCCAAAGTCCATATAGCTCACCCAGGTATCCTGCACCTTCTTCCATGAGGGTTTCGTGCATCTCATCCACGACATCCTGATAGACTGCATCATCTGACATTTTAAATACCGTATAAGCCTCCTGGCTCTCAATCGATCTGTCGATCACTTCTCGCAGAATACCAGGCTCATAGGTATCATAATACATGCCGTTCAGCTGATAATAGTTCAGATTTTCAGACTGACATGACGGATATACATAGTCCGTGCTGATCATATGTGTTTTTTCTAGCTCTTTTTCACTGCAGCAGAGATAATCGTAAGCAATCAGGTTCGGTATCTGATAGCCATTATCTTCGCCGAGAAAAATCGGATCTCCCCAGGTTGTATCTACATAATAATACTGACCATTGCACTGAACAATATTCCATGCATGGTCTGCGACGCCTCCATTTGGATCTGTAGTCTGTCCGGTTACATAGATGCAGTAAATACCCAGTTGTTGCAGCAGATACTGGCAGCTTTTTGCATAGCCGGCACAAACCGATCTTTTTCCGACAAGAGCACTGTAAATATTCTGGTTATCCGGTGCATCAAGATCATAATCTACGTTATCTATGAGATAGGTGTAAATGTATTTTATCTTTTCGTATTCATCTGAAAGGTCTGAAATGCCAGAAAGACAGGTGGCTCTTGCCGATTCAATCTCCTGATTCCGTTGTTCTTTTTCTTCTCCTTCATAAAGATAATTGGGTTCTATTACTACATATCGGCTCTGGCCTTCAGACTGAGAATATTCTGTGGAAGTTGCATTTCCATCACACCAGAAAATTTCCGGTCTGTCATTTAACACATTCTGAAATACTTCATTTGCAGTATTCGCGTTGCTGCAATGCAGATAAATTTCTTTTTTATTTTCCTGGATACCCTGAAGAATTTCCCGGTAAACCGTTTGCTCTTCATCAGAAAGCTGTTCATAGTAGAATTCTCCGGTAACCTCTGCATCCGTAATTTTTTCCTGTTCATAAGGAACTTCTTCCGGCGCGGAACTCTCTGCTTTCGGAGTGGCTGACATTTGTCTGCCGATCAGGATTCCTCCGGATATAAGACAGAGACAGCCAAGTCCCAAAAGAATGAACGAAAAAAATTTCCCTGTTTGATGCATCTTTTTTCGCATAATCTATTTAATTCCTCCAAATACTCATCTGTATGTTTCATCATAACATACCCTTCATTTTTGCACAACACAGACATTTTTTACATATAATGTTTCTGACAGTATAAAAAGCCTTGAGGATATCAGATATGAGATTTTTGAAAGCCATGCAGACTTCTGATCGGGGAAATTTGCAGATACAGATTACTTCGTCTATTGATTCTTTTCCTGTTCCAGATGCGTCAATCCGTATTTCCTATACAGGTATTCCTGAAAACACACTGGAAGAACTGACAACCGATAGCTCCGGACAAAGTGAAACCATTGAGCTTGACGCACCGCCTGTGGAGTATAGCCTGGATGCAACAAATGAAGAACAGCCATATGCGGAATATACCCTGGAAGTAAACGCTCCGGGATTCGAGCCGGTCAACGTCGCAGGAACGGAAATACTGGCCGGTGTGACGGCAATTCAGAAGATTCGTCTGCGTCCACTTGTCACGGAAGACCAGACCCCGGAAATCTTTGTGATTCCTGCACATACTCTGTACGGTGTGTATCCGCCGAAAATCCCGGAAAACGAGATCAAGCCGGTAAACGAAACCGGTGAGATTGTGCTAAGCAGAGTTGTCGTGCCGGAATACATTGTTGTTCATAATGGCTCACCACGCGATTCTACCGCACAGAATTATTATGTAAAATATAAAGATTATATCAAAAATGTTGCTTCCAGTGAAATCTATGCAACATGGCCGGAAAATACGATCCGGGCAAATGTACTGGCAATCATGTCTTTTACGCTGAACCGGGTTTATACCGAATGGTATCGCAATCAGGGCTATGATTTCACAATTACATCTTCTACGGCTTTTGATCACAAATGGATTCCGGAACGAAATGTTTTTGACTCCATTTCTACAGTGGTGGACGAACTGTTTGCAGATTATCTTTCCAGACCGAATGTAAGGCAGCCGATTCTGACACAATACTGTGACGGAAGACAGGTTCAGTGTCCGAACTGGATGACCAAATTGTCACAACCTATAAAGTAGCCGGAAAGCCCGTAAATACGAGGGTTTCCGGCATTATGAGTGGTATAAAAAGAAATGAATTTTCAGAGTATCGGATTCCCGATCGTAAACAATCTTATCTATAATCTGCTTTAAAGCTTCATTTTTCTGGACAAGAGAGTAAGAATCAGAAACCAGAATATCATGGACGGAGCTTACCCGATCCAGCATTTTAGGAGTAGGATCATCCGGAATCTTATCCGGCGTATTTTCTTCCAGCTCTGCAAGCTGCCGTTCCAGAGAGCCTCTTTCTTTGGCAATCAGAGCTTTATTTTCTTTATATTCTTCCAGTGTATCAATCCCCTCTCTGTATGACGCACGTATCCTGTCCTCTTTGCCTTTCAAACTGGCAAGGCGTTCACTTATAAGGATACGCTCATTAGAAAGCTCCTGTGGGCGAATTTCGCGCATTTCATAAACAATCGAATTGGAACCAAGAGCTTCTTCTAATGCTTTCAGGACTTCCTTTTCAATCACCAGAGAGCTTACACCGTGTGGTTTATCACATTTTCCTTTGCTGTATCCGTAACAGGAGAAGTACGCATACTTTTCCCCATTGGCACGCTTCATGGTCGTAGCGGTCAGTGTGCGCCCGCATACCGGGCATTTCAGAAGTCCGGACAACCAGTGCTTATATGTAGAAGAGGGGCGCTTTCCAACCGGTTTATAGATCTTTTTCAGGCGTTCCTGGGCGGCATCGAAGAGTTCTTTACTTATAATCGCCTCCTGCATTCCGTCAGCAATGATCCACTCGTCCTGGTCTTTGATCCGGTTGGTGGCGTTTTCCATCCGGTTCCATCGGATCATACCGCAGTAGGATGGATTTTGAATAATATATTCGATACTGCGCCGTTCAAAAGCTTTCCCATGGGACGTTTTCAGTCCGAGAGAGTTCAGATGTCGGGCAATATCAAAGAAACTCATTTTCCCATTTACATATTTATCAAAGATCATACGGACAATCGCAGCTTCTTCCGGAACGATAACCGGAGGCTTGCCACGTTCTATAACTTTATAGCCAAGTGGCGGTCTTGCCTGGTATGCACCGCGGGTAGCGTTTTCTTTCATGCCACGGAATACCTCGCCGGATAAGCGAATGGAGTAGTATTCATCCATCCACTCTATGATACGTTCGATCAGAGAGCCGAATGGACCGTCTGCCAGTGGCTCGGAGATACTGATCACATCTACATTATGTTGCTTCTTTAAAAGAGATTTATACACAATGGATTCTTCCTGATTCCGGGCGAACCGACTGAATTTCCATACCAGGATGCAGTCAACCGGATGGTCGGGAGCTTTGGCCAGACCAATCATTTCCTGAAATCCGGGACGTTTATCGGCTTTTCTTCCGGAGATACCGAGATCCGTGAAGATCTTCAGGATTACAATATTGTTTTTAGCTGCATAATCCCGGAGGAGATGCTCCTGGGAATCCGGAGAGATTTCTTCCTGATCGTGCGTGGATACACGGATATATCCGTATGCATATTTTAGGCTCATTGTATCAGCTCCTTTGTATTTTATGTAAAAAAGGGTACAAAAATAACAGCCTGAGAACTTTTGTTCTCTTGCGTGGCTGCTCCGGAGATGATACAATATTATTTGCAGTTTGAGTATCTCTTCGGAGAACTTAATGAGAAACATATTGGCGTATGTTTCATCGCTCGACCGTTCCTGTTGGCGCAGGAACGGTTTTTATTTATTCGCTGATCATATCATAAAAAACATTTTCAGATATAATTTCGATATCATTTCCTGCTAGTTTCAGAGATTCCGCTTTTTTCTGCTTAGAGCTCTTTCCACCTTTGATGGATGAACAATAATCATTATTACCAAGGATAAGGTAGTTGGTTTTCTTGGTTACTGAATTTCCAACTAATCCACCTAAATCTACAACTATCTGCATTGCATCTTTGCGAGCCATTTTTTCAAGGGTTCCCGTAAACACGCAGGTTTTCCCGAATAAAGGATGCGTTTCATCAAAATCGGTTTTCTCGGTCACAATATCCTTGGCAGATAAATTGGATTTAGTATTTGGCTTGGAAATATATGGAATATTAAGCATTTTGCACCATTCTTCTTCGGACAGAATAGTGAGCGAACCGGAATCAACCAGTTTCTTTGCTTTTTCAAATTTTGCGCTATTTGAGCCTTGCATAAAAGCTTTATAGGTATAATGGCTGAATACCACAAAATCGCATGAATTATAAAAAACATCACTCATTTTTGCATTACATTTTCGAGAAACTTCTTTCATAAAGGAAAAAGAATACAGCTGCGGAACTCCTTTAACAGCAAGTCGCTTTCCATAAAATGGATTTGATTCATCAAAACTTAATGAATCGAGTAGTGCTGCCTCGGAGGATGGCATTTTATCTGATGCCTCTTTTAATTTGTAATATAATTGAATTGTAGTATAACAATCAGCAAGAGCCCGGTGAGCTTCTTTGACTTCGATATTAAGATAATCTGCTAAAACGGATAGTTTATGAGCTGGAGCATCTTTGAAAAAGCGTCTGCTTAATCGAAGAGTATCTACAAAATCATTTTTTAAAGGAACAGAAAAGTGTTTTTCAAAGCTATCATATAGAAAGTTAATGTCAAAATGCACATTATGTCCGATTAAAATGGAATCACCGATAAACTCAAAGTAATCTTTTAAAACTGAAGTAGGATCTGGAGCAGAAGAAAGATCATCATTGGTAATACCTGATAAGGATGTAATGAACGGGTCAATTTCTCTGCCTGGATTGATAAGTGATGAAAAAGTATCAATGACCTCGTTGTTTTGAACTTTTACAGCACCAACTTCGATAATTTGATCAATAGATGAATCCAGACCAGTTGTTTCAATATCGATCGCAACAAAAGAATCTGGAAATTCAAGTAAACTATTTCCTTTTTCTGTTCTCATAGAAAAAATCCCCCTTGTATAAAGTATTTTATATAATCGCATATGCGGTTATATTCATCGTACATAGTTTTTTAAAATTTAGCAGATAATAACTGCATGGAAATCCTATTATCTAAAATCATGCACAAAAGAAATCTAACGGTACGTCAGGTAGAACAGATGACCAAAGTCCCAAAATCCACCATAAATGATATTATGAATGGAAAATCACCGCGGTTGGACACATTGGAGCAGTTGGCAGCAGGACTGAAAGTCAAAATATCTGATCTATATGACTCTCCGTACAAATAAGTGTCCGAGTTCTCGGACAAATTTAAAAATCGCGTTACTTCTCCAGTTTCGGATTGTTAATATAGTAAGAAACAATATAAACAAGAACAAATGTTCGTAAAACTCTTGAAAATGTTTAATTCAAGATGTAATATAAAAACAAACATACGTTCGGAAACGCCGAGACTGGAGGGGTTACATATGAGTCAAGATGAACATAACAAGAAAAAAGACATAACTTTTATTATTGAATTACTTAATAAAGAATCTCCGGAAAAAGTACGAGATATCCTGGTGTTTATCCGGAGCTATCTCGGAAAGTAAGTTCTAAAGAGTCAGGCTACTGGCTCTTTTTTAAGTTGTCTATAAATTGCTGTGCAATCTTTTCTAATGTTGCTTTGCTTGTATCGTCCAGCTGCTCGTATGTAACGATAAAAGATTGGATGGCATTAACTATCGCAGAGTCTTTATCTTTTAACAGCATACCGGTATATTTCAGTAGTTTCTGCTGTTCGGTCATTTGCTCAAACATTTCACCTTCTCCGGTTCGGAGCCATTCTTCATTTACATCAAATTCCCTGCAAATAGAAGAAACAACAGCATCGAGAGGTGTTCTTGCACCAGATTCGTAACCGGCAACAGTACCTTGTTTTACACCTATCTTATTTCCAAAATCAGATTGATTAAGTCCTAACTCCTTCCGGAGTAAACGAATTCTTTCGTTCATTTATTGCTCACCTTCTTTCTAAAAACGATTATAGCACACAAAATATTGCAATGCAATAAAAAAGGCGAAAAACTATTGACAAAATAATAGCGTTGATATAATATGATATTGCAAAGATATGAAAGCGTGGTGATGAAAAATATGATGGATTTAGAAACGAAGAAAGAGCAGGAGATTAAAAACATGGTAACAATTCTGGAGCAGATTGATCTGCCTGATATTATTCTGCTTACGCGAGATGCCAATACACTTCTGATGCGGCAGAAAGAAGCAGAAGCGCAGGAACAGAGAGTGAGGTGAGGAAATGAAGAAAAGAATTTTAGAATTCATGACAGTAACGGCTTTGACTATGTCGGTTTTAAGTGGATGCAAAGGATTCGCTACGACAGAGACGGAGTATGATACAGAATCGAAAGATATAAAATCAATGTTTGTTGAAGTAGAAAAAAATAATGATTGGGTGATTGTGTATGACAAAAAAACGAAAGTTATGTATGCAGTATCTGATTATTCGTATGGCAGTGGAGTGTTCACAGAACTTGTAGATGAAAATGGTCGGCCGAGATTGTGGGAAGGAAAGGAATAAAAAATGAACATTTGCGAAGCAACAAAGAAAGCACTGGAAGAAAACAAGTGTATAAGAGAGAAAACTTATAAGGTAAAAGTAAAACCTATAAAGGGAGATGTCGGGACGATAATGGGACTGGATGGGAGCCATCCTGTTAAAGGATGGCAGCCAACAGCCAGAGAGTTAATTTCTGAGTCGTGGGAAGTTATGGAATAAATTGAGCCAGAAAATTTACGACATTAAGAAGAGTTTCCTTTTTCTGGTTTTCCATGGTGACAATGGCTTTATCGGTAAGGGAAGAATCGTAAATAAAATCACTGGCATGATGATTGTCAAGATATCCATTACGACCTAATTCGCACATACAATCGTCAACATCGGAAACAGACCAATCAGGGAAAAGCAATTTCTGAACAGATTCGGATGAATCAAATTCTTTCGAAGCGCTGCGGGAAAGACCGTTAGAACGGCGTAGACAATATTCTTTGTATAGATGATAAAGAACGGTTTTTGAATCTTTTGTAAGCATAACGGAGCTCCTTTCTTTGATACTCAGCATGGCAGTGCCTGTAGTTAAAAGTATAGGAGAAAACGTAGGACAAATCAACAAGTACAACCAGCATCGCATAGTTTAAAGAGAGGTGGTGGATTTGCAACATATTTTTATTGTAAAAATTGACGGAAAGGAAATTGATATGTCCGTCATGCAAAAAGAAGAGAAAGAGACAACAACAGAAGAGTTGGTAAGAAATTACGTGGAATATTTTGGATACCAGCAGGAGAAAACCGCGTAAGCGGTACCAGTTGGACAAGCAAAGGAGGGATAAGAGATGTTTTACAAGATTGCAAAGACACTCAGCGTAACGGCAAGTATTATCGGAATCTTGATGATGGCTGGTGCGTGTTCGGTGAAAAGTCAGGAGCTGTTTTATTTATATGCAGCACTTGGAATCACAACACTTACTACCGGAGCATTTGCACTGGAATATTTCCGGATACGGGAATGGCAGTACAGGAAAAGGAAAATAAGGGAGGCGAAGGAACATGCCGGAAGAGAAGCAGCGTAAGAAGCGGATTCGGGTGGAGAAGCTGAATGAGTGGATTGAGACTTTGAAATCAATAGAAAGAGTCAACCGTGATTCCGAGTATTTCAAACAAAATGCAATCCCATATTTGGAACAATATGTAGACAGCTTGAAAGAAGCTGGCAGAAAAACAGTAGTATTGGAGGACAAGCAGTGAAAACGGTAAAAGTAACACCGGATAACATTATTTCAGCAATAGATGTAAACTTTGATGATTTTCGTGATCTGCAGAAAGCAGTAGGCGGGCATTTTGAAATCGTAAGCACGAAAACATTATATGAGACATTCAAGATGCCTGTGATCATGTTAGTGGATGAGGATGGAATAATGAAGCAGAAAGAAGTCAACCGCCTTGGAAGCTATTTTTATGATGCAGACAGGCACGGATGGCCAATCTTAGGAGATATTGTATTTGCAATTGCAGCCGGAGAAGATATTGAAGCACCGGATGATGCGGAAGCTCTGATGGTATTCCTGAAAATGAATTTTTCGTACTTAAAAGAAGAATAAAAAACGCTTGCGAAAAGAAATATCGCAAGCGCCGCAACCATAAAGGTACACGAATAATCTAAGCACTTATAGTGTACCTTTTAGCGGCTGGAAAGTCAAGTATTTACAGGGCGACTGCCCTTTTTAATAACTTGATAAGACTATTAAAGTTATGAGGACACGCTATGAGAATCAGACGAGTGACATACGATTTGGGAAACGTTATAGAGAGACAGGAATATCTGGACGGAAGGTATGGAGCACCGGGAGAGAAGAGAGCCAAGAAGAAGAAAGCCACACCGGAGGAAGTGGAGCAGGTCAACCAATGGACCAGGGAGAGGAAGGCACGTCACAGACTCCGGATGTATTTCAAAGTGAATGATTACTTCTTTACTCTCACATATCCGAAAGAAGAACGTCCGGCGGACATGAAGCAAGCGGTAAAAGATTTTGAAGATTTTTATAAATATTGCAAGAAAGAATACCGGAAACGTGGCGAGGAACTCCGGTGGCTCCGGAATATTGAATGCACGCCGTCTGGCAACTGGCATGTTCATGTAGTTCTGAACCGAATCCAGGATACTGATCTGATCATAGCTGCAGCCTGGAAGCATGGGAAGGTTCGGAATAAGCAGTTGCTATACGAAAAAGGAGAGTTCCGGAAACTCGCCCAGTACATCACAAAAAATGAGAAAACACAGAAAAAATATGTGGAGGACGGTGTTCTGGATCACAAGATCAAAGAAGCGAGTTTTTCAAGATCCAGAAATATGCCGCTTCCGGAACCGGAGACGGATATTCTGTACCGGTGGCAAAAAGAACCGAGACCGAAAAAAGGATACTACATAGTAAAGGACACCTATTTTGAAGGAATCAACAAAGCAACCGGATTTCCATATCGGCATTATGAAATGATCCGGATAAGGAGGACGGAAGATGAAGATAGAACTGTTCACGGAAGTAAACTTCCGGGGACCAACCGCAAAAAACGGAAAGTGCATCGCTCTGGTAGAATGCGAGACTAAGAAAGGACCGGCAGTGAAAGCACAGATCGAGACCGAACAGAAGACGACATACCACCGTATGAGTATGATTGCTATCCTTGTCGGTCTGAGAATGCTCCGACCGTGTGAAGTGACTGCCTACACGCCGGATCAGTTCCTGGTCACAACCATAAACGAAGGAAATATGGACAAATGGAAACGGGAAGAGTGGCGCAGACCACATGGAAAAGAGATCAAGAACAAAGAGCTCTGGCAGGAGCTGTCGGAGCAGATGGAAAAACATCGTGTAAGCTTAGAGTTTTCTGAGTCTACGCGGTATTCCGATAGACTACAGTCTAAAATGCGGGAAAAGGAAGAAAACCATGAAATATAGGCAATGGAAAAAGAATTACAAGAAAAAGTATGGAGCAAATCCTCCGTTCGAGCTGGATAAACGAAAACAACGGCGGTACGCAAGGAAAATGGCGAGGCAGATAAATATAACATTGCCGACAATGATGGAGACGTTAACAAAAGAGATTGACGGATGGATGAAAAGCCTAAAATCAGCACTTATCACGATGTGCGAAAGTATGGCAATAACGCTTAATGATACAGCAGGACATTTAAGAGAAGAAAGGGAGGAAAAAATAAAATGACAACCAGTGGAATAACGAATATCAACGCCAAGATGATTCACCAGCATCCGGATAACCCACGAAAAGACCTGGGTGATCTGACGGAGCTGAGTGAGTCAATCAAGAAAAAAGGGATCATGCAGAACCTTACGGTCATTCCGGGATACTGGGACGAAAAACGTACACACCATGAAGAAGGATACACGCTGATCATCGGGCACCGCCGGTTCGCCGCCGGAAAAATGGCAGGCGTAACTATGTATCCATGCCGGATCGTAGAGGACATGAGCTATAAAGACCAGGTCGGAACCATGCTGGAAGAGAATATGCAGCGCATCGATCTGACGGTCCTGGAACAGGCGGAAGGCTTCCAGATGATGCTTAACCTTGGAGATACGGAAGAACAGATTGCGGAAAAGACCGGATTCTCCAGAACAACCGTGCGCCGGAGGCTGGAGATTGCGAAGCTTGACCGGGATCTGGTGAAGGAAAAGACGGATGAAGACGGGGTATATCAGCTGAATCTAAAAGATCTTGCTGAACTGTCGAGAATCGAAGATGTTGAAACAAGGAACAGAATATTGAAAGATGCTGCAGACTCAAGACAGATTAAGTGGAAAGTAGAAGCGGAGATTAAAAACAAAGAGAGGGAGAAGAACAAAAAGATTATTGTTGAGCTTCTGGAGGAAGCAGGAATCAAGAAAGCCACAAAGGAGATAGAAAAAAAGAAGTATACGGCAGAGCTGAAAGATGTAAAAACGTTCAGCCTGGATAAAGAACCACCAAAGAGAATCAATATCCGCGGAAAAGAACTGTATTATCTGGATGGTTGGAATGGGATTGATGTAGTGGAAAAACTCCCGAAATCAGAAAAGGTTGAAACGGAATGGGACAGGCAGAGAAAAAAGACAAAGCAGTTGAAAGCTTTACAGAAAAAAATGAATGAAAGAAAAAAAGAATTCATCCGGACAATAGCAGACGGAAAAATCGAACTGTTAAAAGATGAGGAACGCCAGAAAATCATTGAAAAGATGATCCGGAACATGATGGAGAAGTCCTGTTGGTTAGGAAATGGAATGGTTCTAAAATTTTTTACCGGGAAAAGCCTGTATGATGCAGATGAGAAAGAAAAGGAAGAAGCAGAAGAAAAAATACAAACACTGGATACGCAGGTGTTGCTCCTGATTGCAATGAACAACATGATAGATGATTATACCGGGGATTTAGTAGAGTATTCCGGAGAATACAAAGAGGATGCCGGAAAGAGATACCAGGAATGCTTCAAAATCTTAATGCGTTATGGCTGGAGTTATGAAAGAGAAGAGGCGGATTTGGTTTACGGCAACCATGAGCTATACAAAAAGGAGTCCTAAGATGGAGCAGTTAAGTGTAGAAGACTGGAAACCGGATGCCTGCCCGAAAAATGTAACCGTAGAAGAATATCTGGCCACATTTCCCAAAATCAAATTAACCCGCCGGGAATATCTCCAGACAATTCCCTTGTATCATGCGGCTCTGTACCTTGCAGAGACAACCCAAAAAGTACACAGTTCACAGGAATGGTATCTGTATTTAAACGAAAAAGTAGATCAAAACGGGGAGGTGTTATCTGGTGAATATGATGTTTCCGAAACCAACTAAGAAGAAACGTAAGAAGCACAAAAAAAGCATCATGCAGCCAAAAGGCGATCGTCGGTGCTACCTGTGCATGTTACTGGATGGAGATTTTACATGCAAGCCATATCTGGAAGAGCATCATGTTTTGTTTGGTAACACCCATGCATTTGCAGAGGCGGAAGGGTTAAAAGTAAATCTCTGCCTGGAACATCACCGGAACGGACCGGCAGCAGTCCATAACAATGCCAAGAACGCGAGGATCCTGATGGCGAAAGCCCAGGAAGTGTACGAAAGAACCCACACCAGGGAAGAGTGGATGAAAAACGCCGGAAAGAATTATTTATAGGCACCACAGGAAGTTAATATATCACAATTTCGCAGAGTGCATGGCTGCCCGGTGCGGCAGCCAGAAAGGAGCGACATGAAGAAAGAGTTACTGGAGATCAAAAGAACTCTAACAATAGACAGGTACAATATCACAAGGATAACCGGATATATCGTAGATAATGACCGGAACTGTAGGTTGGAATTTGTAAAAAACTTTTTAAACCTCGAAGAGACGGAAACATTCAAATACTTGGATATCTTCAAAAAAGTTTTATCTGGAAAGCCTGGAAGAAATATGTTTCAGCTGGATTTTGAGGGAAAAACAAGAAAGCAGCATCTGGCCACGATTGTAAAAACAGGATTAGAAGACAACGATGTACGCCAGATCTTCCTGGAAGAGATTGCAGAGTCTATTGACATATCGAATAAAGGGTATTCCCTGATTCTAATTGCCAGTGGAATCTACGACATTCCGGGAATTGCCACGGACGGAGCGGATCTGGATGAAAGCGAAGAGGTTTATGAGTACATGATCGGATGTATCTGCCCGGTAAGCTTATCGGCGGCAGGATTATCTTATAAACCAGAACTGGCAGATATTCAGGAACGTACAAGAGACTGGGTAGTAAGTATGCCGACACAAGGATTTTTATATCCGGCATTTACAGATCGCCACGAAGATCCGGAACATATCTGGTACTACAGCAAAGTTCCGGATAAACCGGACGCAGGCCTGATCACGCAGACACTCCGATGCGGGATGCCATCCACACCAAAAGAGCAAAAAGAAGCTTTTAGGGAAGGGTTAAATGCAGCAGACGGAAAAGTAAGCCTGGAACAGGCGAAAGATATTTATCATTACCTTGGAAGAATCCGTGAAATAAAAGCAGAATCCAACAACCGGATATTAAAAGGCGCGGAGCTGGAAAACGTATTAAAAAGCATCGGGATAGATCCGGAACTGGCAGCAGAAAAAACAAAAGACTGTGACGCGGCTGAAATCGATGCGGACAACACAGTGAGCACGAAAACATTTGAAATTGGACTTTCAGATGCACATGTATCGGTAAGCGCAGACAGAACAGACCTCGTTACATTAGAAGTAATTAACGGGGAGAAATACATTCTGGTAAAAGCGGACGGAGACATAAATGCAAATGGAATCATTTTAGAGAACCGGGAGGGTGAGAAAGATGAAGAGGAAGACGACTAAACCCGGCAATATGCGGGCGTTCATATACTCGGTAAGCAAGAAAATGCGCAAGGTAAGACTGAAAGGAACAAAAAAATGAAAGTTGGAGACAAAGTACAGTTAAGGCGCAGGATCTCCCAGAAGGGAGGTAAAACCAGACTCGCTACGGAAAAAGTCACGATTCTTGGAATCTATCCGCACCATGTGCAGGTCAGAAACCAGAAAGGGATTGTGAGGAGCTATATAAACTGGGAGTGGCAGCAGTTGACCAGTAAAGAAGGAATGGAAGGCGTGGAATCATGGCGCAGGAAGGGGTAACAATGGATAGATTGACAGAATGGATTGGCGAAGGAGAAGACCGACACGCTATACCAAGAATGGATTTGAGAAAAAACGGACACCAGGCGTGCTGTAATAAGCTGGCAGAATATGAGGATTTAGAAGAGACTGGAATGATCTCGAAATGGATTCCGGTGAAATGGCATGTGATATTGGATGCCGAACGGGAAGAGGAAGGAATCCCGGATGATATAGTCTATTATCTGGACTGCCCGATGCCGGAAGATGGTGAAGAAATAATAGTAACAGACGGAAAAAGGGTATGGACCGATGAGAACAGCATAGATATTGTAGGGCATTACTTGGAAAGTGGAAATGATTGGAAAGATATAAAAGCATGGATGCCACTTCCAAAACCATACAAGAAAGGCGGCAACAATGACTGAAAAAGAAGTATGCCTGATGTGTGAAAACTATTCAGAAGATACGAAATGTGATCAGAAAGATAGCTGCAAACTCATGGCAGTATTAAAAGAAAACCGGGCACTAAAGAAAAAAATAAGCAAGCTGAAACACCAATTGGATGAATCGGAGCTGAAAAGATCATACATGGTAAATCCAAGTGCAATTGGATACCGTAATGATATGGGGTGGTAAAGCAAATGGGACGGAGTATTTATTTCACAGATTTGGAGATTGAAAAGCTGATTGATTATGTATCTAATTCAGTTGAACTGTTGGGAGAAGCAGAAGATACATGGGAGCGGACTGCCGAGGATATGGAAAATGGACTTGGATCGGCAATAAGAAAATTATATAAAGGCAGAAGAGGCGAAAAGATTTATGCAAAATACAAGACGAAAAGAGGGAAAAGCAAGAGATAAAATTTCCGAAATTTTTATTTTTCAATTTCCAAAAGAAGAGGAGGTGTAAGTATGAGTAGAAACAGATCATTAGAAGAGATACAAGAAGACATTAGAACGCTGACAAGAGTACCATCGGAATTCATTCATGCAAAACTGGATGAGCTGGCAGAAGAGATTGGAGAGTTAGCGAAACCAAAGTGGATTCCATGCAGTGAACGGATACCTGAAGAGCCAAAAGAAAATCTGGTGTTTGATGGAAAATGTCTTGAAGTGTATTTGGTAACGACAAAATACGGAAGTAGCGACCAAGACAAAGTATATCCATTTAGGGCTTTTTGGAATGGAATTAATTTCACGGATGGATGGGGAATTTTGGATGTAATAGCATGGATGCCGTTGCCGGAACCGTATAAGGAGGCTGAAGATGAATAATCAACAAGCAATAGATAGATTAGTGAAACATCTTGAATGGGGCTGGACTGAGGAAACAGTAGCTGCTATTGAAATGGGGATACATGCGCTGAAAGAAACTCAGTGGATTCCAATAAGCGAGAGATTGCCGGAAGATGAAAGCTACATACTGGTATCATTTAAAAACTCCACAATGCCAGATATCGCAAGGTACGAAGAAAATGGCGGGGGTGGTACATTCTATCCGGGAGATGATGAAAAACCATATTCAAGTTACGGAATATTTGTAAATGCATGGATGCCGTTGCCGAAGCTGTATAGAGAGGAAGAGTGGTTATGAGATTAATTGATGCGGACAAACTGGTACTTCACTTGAATGATTATGCTTTGCAAGAAGCTCCGTTCGGACGCAATGACGGTAAAAATCAGAAAGAAATCTACGAGACAATAAAAGAGTGCATGAAAGCGGTAGAAGAACAGCCGACAGCGTTTGACGTGGAGAATGTTGTCTCTAACTTAGAGCAGCTAAAGCTTGATGGAGCTTGTGAGGACTGCGGATATTGCGAATGTCTCAATGAGTGCTGGGATGGAGATATGAGTGAAGAACACGCTATAGATATGGCGATTGAAATTGTGAAGCGAGGTGGACTGGATGAAAGTTAAGATCGAAGACTTCTTACTGGCAATGGGAGATTATTGCAGAGAGCATAGTCCTGAAGAGTGTGCTTCTTGCAAAATGAGTGTAGATCATGAAGATCCGGGCGATGGTACAGTTTTTTATGGATGCGCTATGTTTGGATGCGAGTATCCAAAATATGCCAAGATGGTGAAAAAAGAAATTTTGAAGTACATGAAAGAAAGGAAGAAGGAGAAATGAATAGAGAGATTCTTTTTAGAGCGAAGAAAGTAGACGGTGGAGAATGGGTTGAGGGATATGTGGTTCAAAGATATGGTGCATGGTTCATATATGACATTAAAAATGCAGATACGTGCAGACAGAATGGCTATCTCGTTGATTCGGATACGATCTGTCAATACACCGGACTTACAGACAAGAAGGGAAGGAAGATATGGGAGAACGACATTATTAAATACCATTATGGTGATTATTATGCTCCTGTAAAATTTGGTGAATATCAGAGTTGCTTTGACAGTACAACGACTTGCCATGTCGGATTTTATGTAGACTGGGACGAGAAAAGAGATTTTAGAAAAGATCTGGGGTACTGGATAAAAATGGTTGATGCTGAAGTAGTAGGAAATATCCATGACAAGTCAGAACAACAGAAAGATCAAAGAAGCACTATTATTTGCCGCGATTTCATGAAGAAAGGCAGAGAATAATGAGTAACAGATGGATTCCAACAACAGAAAGACTCCCAGATCAACGGGAGTTCATAGAATCATATGTCAGAAGTGAATATGCAGCGGAGTTTCTGGTCACGATCGAGGGAGCTGATAAGGCAACAACGCTGTATTATTCCCAGACAGGTGTCTGGTTCGATGAACAGGGAGAACCGTATAAGGTTGTGGCGTGGATGCCACTTCCGGAAGTGTTCAGAGGATAGAAGGTGATAATTTGCAGGAGAAACGAAGCAGAAAAGAGCAGCGGAGAGATAGACAGCAGCATTATGAGGAACTGGAGAGCCGGCATGATGCAAAGGCGTTGGAGAGATTCCAAAGACCAGCATACCAGAGTGTGAGCGTTGCGGAATATTTGGCGAAGAAGTATGACATTACAGCGGAGGTGGATACCATTGCAGACCGAAGAAAAAGAAATGACGGAAAATGAGAAAAAGAAAGAGTATCTGAGACAGTACAGGATCCATGTCCGGAGGATACATAGAATCAATGCGGAAATTGCAGAGTTACGATCTATGAAGATTTCCCCATCGATGAATAATGACGGGATGCCACATGGGAGCAGTCAGGGAGATCTGTCCGGTTATGCAGCAGAGCTTGACCGTATGGTATCGGAGCTGATAAAAGAACGATATGTACGGATGGTGGAATATCAGGAGATTGTACGGCAGATCAAAAGGCTGCGGAGCGAAAATGAGAAAGACGTGCTGTTTTACCGATATATCCGTGGGATGGATTGGTGGGAGATTGCAGAGAAGATGAAGTTTTCAGAACGGCAGATCTATAGATTTCACGGGAAGGCACTGGTAAATTTTCGGCTTCCGGAAAAAGATGTCAGTGAATGTCAGTAACATCTGTGGTATTATGATAACATCGAGAAGCGAAAGAAAAGAGCTTTTCGGATGTGACATTTTCACAATAAGTTCTCCGACGGTAAGTGTAGTAAAAGGGCGATCTGATGACAGGTCGTCTTTTTCGTTGCGTATTATCAGGCTATACGATATTATAATAAGTATAGAATATGGTGAAAGGGTGATGAAAATGTCAGAATGGTTAAGTGAAGAAGAACAGTATAAAGATACGTTGAATAACGAAGAAATCAGCAGGATCAAAGACCCTGAGCTGAGAGAAATAAGGCAAAGACATTGGGCGTATGAGAAAAAGATATATAAAGATAGCTCTATTGCGGATTCGGAACTTGACAGATTGGTAAAGATAGATTGGGAGAAAGAGCGAAAAGAGATTTTGGAATACAAGAAAAAGCATAGTAAATGTTAGTTAAAAGCACCCTTCGGGGTGCTTTTCTAATACACAAAATTGGACCATTAGATCAGTGGTAGATCGACCGCCTCATAAGCGGTATGTCACATGTTCGATTCATGTATGGTCCATTAAAAAAATAAACCAGAATTGAAGGTGGTGAAGTGGCAGGATATGAAAACATAAGAGATAAAGGATTTGACAAGCGAAGTACGGAAGAACTACGGGAGATACAATCTCGCGGAGGAAAAAGAAGCGGTGAAGTCAGACGAAGGAAAGCAGACTTCCGGAAGACCTTAAATATGCTTCTTACCGCCAAAATAAAAATATGACAGACAAAGAAGCGAAAGCATTTTACAACTCATCTGCATGGAAACATAAGAGAATGCAGATATTAGATCGAGATCATTACGAGTGTCAGGATTGCCGCAAGAGAATAAAAGACGCAGCTGCATCTGGCACACAGCTGATCGGAAGAGACAGAAAGATATGGAGAGCTGAAGAGGTACATCATATCCAGGAACTAAAGGAACATCCGGAACTTGGACTTGATGATGATAACCTGGTAAGTCTATGTACGCAGTGCCATAACCTGCGACATGGAAGAGCACCGAAGAGGTTTGCTAGAAAGAAGAAGCTTGTGAGCATGGAACGATGGTAGCTACACTGAGGGCAGACATAGCTTAGGAGGAGACAAGCGGACGGTGCAAGCCGTCGCATGTGCGGTTCGAGTCCGCAGCTGTCCTCAATTTTTAAATAGCCCCCCGGTAAATTCTCAGCGATTTTTCCTGAGTGAAGAACGGGGATGTAGCCATGACTCTGGAGAAAAATTGAAATCTCGCGCGAAAAGGGTAGGGGTGGTATTTTGGGAAATTTACTATAAGAAAGAATTTTTAGAGACAGGCGTAAAAAGCCTGTAATTTTGGGCATAAAAACAGCAAAAAAGGCATGATTTGAGTGAAAAGAGGTGAGCAAATTGACGCAAAAAGCTATGAAAGAGTCATTGATAAGGCAGTTGGAGTTACGTGGGATGAAAGCGGAATTCTATATGGACATGATTGATGATTATGTGTATTATTGGTCGCTGAAAAAGAAATTAATCACAGATATCAGGGCGAAAGGACTAAGGTATGAAACGATAAATGGAAATGGTGTAACTGTAGAAAAGGCGAATGAATCAGTGGTCAATTTGCAAAAGACAACGGCTACAATGCTGAAGATCCTGGCAGATCTGAAGTTAAAAGAGCCGGTACCAGAGCCGGAGAATCCTACAGATGGTTATCTGTAAAGAGATTGATTATTATCTCAAATATGCCGAAGAACATTCGAAGTGGATAAACAAGAAAAGAAAATTGCTCATAGAAAACATCGTGAAGCCGATATTAAAGCGGGACGATGTTTTTTTTGACGAGAAAACATATAGGGATTGCTTACAGTATTGTAAATCCAATTACTATGAGCTATTTCCATTCCAAAAGTTCATTTATGCCTTTGCATTTATGTATGTGGATGACATTCCAGTATTTTCAAAGTTCTTCATCAAGGAAGGACGTGGAAATGGCAAAGATGGATTCATCGTGCCGCTGGTTAATTTTTTTCAGACTCCGTTATATGGAGTGAAAAATTACCACGTTGAAATTGTGGCAAACTCAGAGAGCCAGGTGAAGGATACATTCAAAGTGGCTTATGATATGCTGCATGATAACCAGAAGTTCAAAGGAAAATTTTCCGTAACAAAAGAGCTGATAACAAACCTTGTGACCGGATCAGAAATGAAATACAACACATCCAATGCAAAGACAAAGGATGGTAAAAGAACTGGATGCCTGGTGCTAAACGAGATTCACGCATATGAGAATTACGATCAGATAAATGTATTTGAATCCTCTTTTGGTAAAGTTAAGCATTCACGAGAATTTATCATCACGACTGACGGATATGTGAGAGACGGCCCGCTGGATGAGATATCAGCAATGTGCGCTGAGATCCTGGAGACAGGAGAAAATCTGCTGGGATACTTTCCGTTCATATGCGAGATCGATGATATGAAGGAAGTGGATGATCCGGAGGCATGGCATAAGGCTAATCCATCTATGGAGTATATGCCGATTCTTGCGAATCAGATCATGCATGACTATTTAGAAATGAAGAAGATTCCTTCTAAGCGTGCAGAGTTCATAACAAAGCGAATGGACAGATCGGCGCAAAAAGAGGAAGAAACGGTCACAACCTGGCAGAATGTACTACGAGCTTGCTATATAGGTAGGACAATGGAAGAGTTGGAACACAAGATTCCAAGGATAACATTGGATACACGAGGACAGGCAGCAGTCATTGGAATTGACTATGCAGATGTGCGAGACTTTGCATCCGCCGGTATTTTGACTAAGACTGATGAAGGTGAGTGGATTTGGAGACAGCATACATGGATCTGTGCAGATTCTCCATTTATCGATTCCATAAAGTTCCCACTGAGAAATGTAGGACAGACAGAATTTGAAGACTTCGAGATTGTTCCAGGTCCGGTGATTGATGTGAACCTGATCGCAGACTGGTGCATGGAACAGATGAAATACTACGAGGTCAAGAAGATTGCAATGGATACTTACCGGTACACATTGTTCAAACAGGCATTCGAAGAACGCGGGCTGACAATAGAAGACAAGAAGAACCCACATGGAATAGTCCGTCTGATTCGAAAGATAACATCAGTGACTGGAATTATCGCACCATTCATCCAGTCGATGTTTTCGCAAGGCATGATTAACTTTGGACCATCTGCAATCATGCGATGGTATACAAACAATACAAGAGTATCTGAAGATAAATTTGGAAACAAGAGCTTTGGTAAAATTGAACCGAAGCTAAGGAAAAATGATGGATTTATGGCTTTTGATGTAGCAATGTTCTGCAAAGATGAGCTGGAAGTCCAGATCGTATATATTTAACAGGAGAAGAATATGTTTAAATTTTTGTGGCAACGGGATAAGGAGATGCAGTCTCTAGCTGAGATTATTACGGTGGATATGGAAAAGTTGAATTTATCAAAGTTGGCCATTGAAAAAGCAGTTATGATGATTGCAAAGGCAATTGCTAAATCCGATATCTTGATACAGACAGAAAGTAAAGAGAAAAATAAACAGGAGTATCGGCTGAATATACAGCCTAATGACCATGAGTGCGGAACTGTGTTCTGGACGGAAGTTGTAAGACAACTTCTTACGGTACAGGAAGTACTGATTATTCCGTTAGGTGGTAAATATTATCTGGCATCAGCTTGGAAAGTTAGCAATAATGTGCTGACTGAGCGAACATATAGCAATATAACTCTAACATGCGCCGGATACGACTATCCGATTTGGAAAAAAAAGCGATCATCAGAGGTGATACACCTAAAATATGATAATGCAAGAATTCGCCTGTATCTGCAAAACGTAGTTGGACAGTATGATCGGACGCTTGATGCTGTTAATGCGATGATGCGTATGTCCAGTATGCCGAGATTCAAATTAAAACTTGGGACAGCAACGCTATCATTCAGAGAAAAACAGGCAGATGGCACAGACAAAGAGATGACAAAGGATCAATATGTGAAAAAAATCAAGAGCCTATTGGAATCAAATGAGCTTGCTGTGCTTACGGAAACGGACAATGTGGCGATTGAACAGCTGCAGATCAACACAACAACTAAGGCAGAAGAACTGGCAAAAATGGCATTACAAATCAATAATGAGGTGGCAAACGCCTTTGACATTCCGGAAGCGGTATTTAATGGCAATATTACAGAAAAATCAGATGCCACGAACGAATTCATAACCTATGCCGTTGGTCCGGTGGCGGAGGTGATCAATGATACACTGACGGCTTATATAGTTGGTGAAAATGATTATTGCACAAAGAATGAAAAAGTTATGGTATGGCTGGCACGTTTCAAACATGTGGACGTGGTAGACAGTGCAACTAATCTGGATAAACTGCGAGGAATTGGATTTAATTACGATGAACTCCGTGAAATGGTAGGCTACACAGTGCTGAATACAGAATTCAGCCAGGCAAGAGCTCTGACAAAGAACTATGGAGAGGAGGGAAATGGTAATGCAGCATAGAAAACGCGATCAGTAGGAGGTGATCCAATTATCTCGGAGCTGTCCGTTAAACAGTAAATAACAGTAGAAAGGAAAAGAACATGGAACAGAAAAAAGTTGTGTATAGATTCCAGCAAACGGATCATGTGCATGAAATCTTTATTTTTGATGAGATTAGAAAGATTGGGCCGTTTAACTGGGATACATGGCAGTATGACGATTCTGAGACATCAGCGAAGCATTTTAAAGAGCTTTTGGATGCAATTCCAGAAACAGATGAAATAAAGATCTATTTCAATAGCAATGGCGGAAGCGTGGATCAGGGAACGGCTATCTATAACATGCTTCAGCAGCATGGATCCTATAAAACGGGAATTGTGATGGGCGGATGCCATTCCATCGCCTTTACAATTTTACAGGCATGTGACAAGCGGATCATGGGGCAGGGAACAACAGCAATCATCCATGACATGTGGGAGACAGTTACAGGAAATGCAGCAGATCTGAGGGCAGAAGCAGACAATCTGGATGTAGCAATGGACAGTTGTGTGGCTCTGTTCATGCAGCGGGCTACGGTTTCAGAAGAAGAGCTCCGGGAGATGATGCATAAGACTACAACTTTATCTCCACAGAAGGCTCTGGAGTATGGCTTGATTGATGAGATTGGCGTTGCGCAGAAGGAGGATGATCCGGATGCGAAACTGCAGGAGGTAATCAAAGAAAACAAGGCACTTCAGATGGAACTGAAAAGCAGAAATGAGCATCAGAAGCAGTTAGCTGAGTTCTATCAGCTGACTCATAAGAAAAAAGAAAAGACGAAAGAAAAGAATAGCACCGGTTGGGGTGCATTTTTTGGTTAGGAGGAAATGAAGAATGAGGATTGAAGATTTAAGCCAGGAAGTAAAAGACAAAGTAAAACAGCTTCTGGACAATGCGCCTGCAGATCAGAAAGCAGAAGCAATTATGCAGTCAATTGAAATGATCGATGAAGCAATGCACGCCGATCTGATTCAGCAGGTAGTAGCTGAGTCAGAAAGAGCAAGCAGAGATGCAGATTACAAGAAACAGCTTGGACTGCGCAACCTGTCTCAGGAAGAAAAGAAATTCTATGAGGGATTTAAGGACGTGAAGCAGTCAATCACTGCGAACCAGATTGATATCATTCCGACAGAGATTATTGATCGTACACTGGATGATGTTAAAAAAGCATCGCCAATCCTGAAACTTGTAAATATGGCACCGGCAAATGTGAAGAAATGGATTGTAGCATCTCATTCGGGAGTTGCTGTGTGGGGTGCTCTTACAGATGCAATTAAAGGCGAACTGTCAGCTGAGATCACATCTCTAAACATTGAACTCCACATGTTGTCAGCGTACCTTGTCATTCCGAAAGCAATCAGAGAGCTGTCTCTTGAATTCGTTGATCGCTACTTCATGGCAATTCTGTCAGAGGCTATGCAGGACGGACTTGTAAAAGGATATCTTGATGGAGACGGAAAGACAGGTCCTATCGGAATCTTCCGTCAGATTGGAACAGTAGAGTCTGCGGGTACGAACAAAGCAAAAACTGTACTTACTACAGTTACAAAATTTTCACCAAAAGGACTCGCTCAGGTAAGAAAAACACTTACAAATAATGGAAAGCGTGTGGTTGATAAACTTTATCTTATCTGCAATCCGTCAGATGAAGCAGAATATGTGGATCCAGCTATGTTTGGAGAAACTCTGACAGGTGGCTATGTCAATAAGTCATTCATTGATATCGAAAAAATCGTTGACGCTAACTGTCCGAAAGGAAAAGCCGCATTTACAATTGCAGGCTACTACACAATGGGTACAACTGGCGTGCGTGTAACTGAGTATGACCAGACAAAAGCTATGGAAAACGCTGATCTTATTATTGCAAATTGCTATGCGAACGGTCGTGCTGTTGATGATAATGTTGCAGTTATCTTCGACGTCACGAAACTTGAAGAGTATGTAATTAACGTACATCAGACATCTACTGCATCCGTTTAGTAAGAGTGAGGGCAGAGTATGAACGAAAATGAACTATCCATTCTTGTTGATGAGATGAGAGAAGAGTTCCAGATTCCTCCATACTACGATGACAGACAGCTGAGAAATCTTGCAAAAGAAGGTGAACATGCAGTCGGGAGATTGAATCCTGGCTGTAGCATCACCAAAGATTTGACGTATCGAATGCTAATGAAGAATTATATGTATTATTCTTATCATCATCGAGTAAGTGAGTTTTTTGAGAATTATGCAAGTGTGATTCTGACTTGGCAGATGGAGACGGAGGTGGACGTAAATGGCACTGCCTGAATACACTGACGGAGTATTTGAACTGTATCGCATCGAAAATGATGAGTCGGAAGATTATCCGGAAGAAAAGCTCCGTGATACCGGAATGCGCTTTTGGTATCGTGAGCTTGCGGTATATGACACCACCAGAGCAAAGCTATCCGCTGACAGCATCGAAGTGACGCTAAAACTCGCTATTCCACAGTATAAGCAGATTAACAGTAAATGTGTCTGTATTATTGGCGGAGAACAACACGAGATCTACAATGTGGCGCACATCACTACGAAAGATGGATTTAGAGAGTCGGAACTGACTTTAAAAACACCAGCGCATGATCGTGAGGTGATCACATGACACAAAAAGAATTGAGTAAGCTCTTACATGACATCGACTGTCCGGTTAATGAGGGAGTCAGCAGTCTCAAAAATGAAAAGGTATTTCCGAGAATTGATTACTGGGAGATTATGTGGGAAGACACAATGGCATCCGGTGACGATTATGAGAATGAGATTACATGGCAGATTAGTTTTTATGCTAGAAAGCCACGCAATCCGAAACTGATTGCATTGAAAAACCGTCTGAATGAGCTTGGCTACCATCCGACCATTGCTCACGAATACGTGACAGAAGACCGTGTATGGCATTCTTACTTCTCAATTACAACTGATGGAGTGATTGGATGAGCAGTGGGATAACCTTTGACAGTGGAGGGTTTGAAGACTTCGAGGAACTGTTGAAACAGTATTCCGAGAATGTAAGCCCGGACAAAGCACTTGACGCAGTGGAAGAGGGGGCAAAGGAGTTTGTGAATGACCTTCTGAGACTCCCAAAACCACGAAGTCAGATCATCAAAGCGGGGTACACGCATATCGTGAGTACATTCGCACTGGAAAGAACTGACAGCGGAATTAAGGTTGGATGGGGCAAGTATTACGGTCCAATGCTTGAGCATGGAACCAGGAAGATGGCAGCAAGGGCACACTTGAAGCCACTCTTTGAAAGAAACAAGGAAAAATACTACAAGAAGATGACAGAGAGCATCTTCGGTTAGGAGGTTAACTAATGCCTATTAATACAAAAAAACCGGCTATGAAACAGACAGTCGGTGCACAGTATATGTGTTTTGCTGATGCAACAGAGGGCAAAGAGTACGATGGCACTTACGAGGCTGATGTTGAGAAGACAGAAGTCGTTAAGAGCGTAAAGGTAACTGAGAACTCTGAGACAAGTGATGTGTATGCATCCGGAAAAATCTATGATTCAGATTCACCGATGTCCAGTATCGACATTGAGGTATCTGTGATTGCATTCCCGGACGATACAATATCCAAAATGCGCGGAGAGACAAAAGGAACAGGCGGACTTATCCTCGCTGGCGGAAAGAGCGAAAGACCAATCTTTGCTTATGGAAAGGTTGTAAAACTGAAAAACGGAAAATCTCGTTATGAGTGGTTTCCAAAATGCAAGCTTGTTGAGAACTCCGATGATATTGCAACATCTGAGGAAAAAGCAAGTGAGCAGACAGACACGATTAAGATCAGGGCATATCCGTTTGATGCAGAAGGAAACATCGTGAGCAAGGTCACAGAGTCCACGGCACCGGCAGGACTTACAGAAGAGAAGTTCTTCGCAAAACCGATTCTGACGGATGCAGACCTTACAATAGCAGTAGGAGCGTGAAAGGAATAAGTGGCACATGAATGCAGGTAAAATTATAAAGCTTACAGACGGGACAACCATTGAAGCGAAAATGAATTTTGGAACAATCTTTTATCTTGATCAGATAGGTGGTTCAAAGCTTGGACAGAGAATAGACAAACTTGAAAAGAGTGGAAAAGCAACAGACAGCGACAAGATGAATTTTGCAGCGAAGCTTATCTATGCAATGGTAAGAAGCAATGGGAGAAAAGTGACATTTGATGAAGCACTTCAGCTTGTGCCACCGGATCCGACAGAACTTCTTGAAGTTGTAGAGGCTTATCAGAAAGAAGTTGACAAAATTAAAAAAAAAGAGGAATCGAAAGCGCAGATGAAAGCATTCAGCTCGAGATAAATTGGGCTGAATATATGGTTGATGCGAGAGAGATGGGAATGACAGAGGACGAGTTCTTCCACTCATGTCCAGTCTTTTTTTGTGAACAATATGAGATATTCCGTGAGAAGAAAGCGAGGGAGGTGAGGACGTTATATGGCAGATGAACTGAAGAGAGTTGGATTAGTGTTTAAGGCAGATGGTGCAGCAGACTTTCAAAAGACGATGCAGCAGGTAAATACAGCCGTTCAGGAAAATAGTAATTCGTTTAAACTTGCAAAAGCGGCATGGGATGACAGCACTACTGCAGTTGAAAAGTTAAAAGACCGTCAGGAATATCTGGCAAAACAGACGGACGTTTATTCTGATAAAGTGGAAATTCTGAAGCGTGAGCTTGAAGAAATGGAATCTGCAGAAAACAGAAATGAGGATGCAATCCGAAAGAAGCAGAACCAGCTTACAAGCGCACAGATTAGTTTAACAAAATATCAGAAAGGCCTTGCTGAAGTAACAGAAGAACTTGAGAGCGGTGCAGCAGAAAGTAAGGAACAAATTAGGAAATTATCTGATGAAATTGCAGAGTCTACAGATAAAATTAAGGCAAATGAGATTGAAATCGAAGCTCTTAAAGCGAAATATGACGATCATACAAAGTCGATTGTAAAATATAAAGATGAACAGAAGTATCTTTTAAATCAAACAGAGAATTATGAAAGAATACTTGAATCATTAAAAAAACAATTGGATATTCTTGAATCTGCTGAAAATAAAGATGAAAAAGCAATTCAGGACAAAAAGAATGAGATAAATGAAACTACTACAAAACTTAATGGTTACAAAAGTAAACTGGAAGATGTTGAGAAAAAGCTGAAAAGCGGAGCAGCTGCAACGGAAGGTTATGCTGAAAAAGTACAGGCTTTTGGAAATAAAGCAAAAGAGACAGGGGATAAGTTTAGCGGAATATCAACGGCGGCAGCAGGCATAGTAGCGGCAACAGCAGCTACAGTACCTGCAACAGCAGAATATCGTAAAATTATGGGATCCCTTGAGGTATCGAGCCAAAATGCAGGGTACACAGCAGAACAAACAGCGGAAAGTTACAGGACCTTATATGGTGTGCTTGCAGATGATCAGACAGCTGCAACAACTACGGCCAATCTTCAGGCGCTGGGCTTATCACAAGAAGAATTAAGTACGATAATTGAGGGGACGATTGGTGCATGGGCAACTTACGGGGATAGTATTCCTATTGATGGACTTGCAGAATCGATCAATGAGACTGTGAAAACAAGTACTGTTACTGGGACTTTTGCGGATATGCTCAATTGGGCGGGAACTTCAGAGGATGCATTTAATGAAAAGCTTGCAGCTTGCGGAAGCGAAAGTGAGAGAGTAAACCTGGTCATGCAGGAAATGGCGAATCAGGGTCTCGTAGATGCAGGAAAAAAATGGCAGGAAAACAATAAGAATTTGGTAGACGGAAATAAGGCAACAGCAGATTTCCAACAGGCAACAGCTGAGCTTGCGGATACAGTTGCACCGCTGATTACCAAAATTACGGAATTGATTGCCGGATTGATTGAAGAGTTTAATCAGCTCTCCCCGGAAGGACAGAGATTGATTGTCGGATGTGTATTGGTAGTGGCAGCAATAGCTCCAATTCTTTCGGGAATCGGGAATATTGCGATGGGAATACAAACATTGATTCCGTTGATTTCAAATCTATGGACCGTGCTTGGACCAAAGGGAATTGTCGTGATAATTGGTTTGATTATCCTTTTATATAATAAATGTGAATGGTTTAGAAATGGAGTTAATGCACTATTTGGCGGCATTGCAGATTTTATTAAAGGTGTAATTAATAAAATCAAGGGATTTTTCAACTTTGAATGGAAACTTCCGAAAATCAAGCTCCCACACTTCAAGGCAAGCGGATCATGGTCGCTTGTTCCACCAAAAGTTCCAAAGTTTTCGGTTGACTGGTACGCAAACGGCGGTATCTTGAACAGCCCAACTATTTTCGGAATGAACGGAGACAGAATGATGGGCGGTGGCGAAGCTGGAGCGGAAGCAGTTCTTCCAATCGACTTGCTAAAGACTTATATCCGTGATGAGATGCAGTCCAATAATACTGTACTCGCTCAGTTGATTGCTGAAGCTTTGTCGGAATTGACATTTGTCATTGAGAATAACATTTCACTCGGAGACAAAAAGCTTGCTGATGTACTAGTAGATGCCATCATCAAAAAGCTGTCCTCTAGCGTTAAATGGAAGAAAGGAGCTGTCGGAGTATGATGGACGTAGAATACAATGGAATTCTTGCATCAAGCTTAGGAATCTATGCGAAAAATATTCCTGACATTCCGGCAGCTGTCCGAAAAGAAAAGACAGTGGATATTCCTGGCATGGACGGAACGCTGATTCTGTTGGAGGGAGGTTATGAATCCACAGAAATCAAAGTGGATTTTAACTTTATTGGAGATTCTGACCGATGGGATGAACGTTTCGGACTTGCAAAAAAATGGCTGTCAAAAAGAGGTGGATTGCTCCGGTTTGGCTGTGATCCGGAGCATTACTACAAGATTTTGAAAGCTGAAGTGGACGATGGGAAGCGTACTACGGAAAGAGTTGGTAATTTTACAGCTACTTTCCTAACCAAAGATGGACTTAGGTATCTCGAAAGCGGACTCGGAGAAATGCCTGCGAGTGATGTGGTAGACAATCCTTATGAGATTGCCTATCCAATCTATAAGATTACTGGCGAGGGCGAATGCACTCTTGTCGTCAATGCTGGAAAAATGGTGGCAAATGTAGGGCAAAACCTAACCATTGACACAGGACGTAAGCTTGCTTATAGAGAGGACGGAACACTAAGCAATACATCTGTAGCCGGCGATTATGATGATTTGATTTTAATCGAAGGTAGAAACAAGATTAAAATTACAGACGGATTCGAGCTAAAAGTTATTCCGAATTGGAGATGTTTATAATGATACAGATTTATAATGCTGAAAATAAAGATTATGATCACAATGGAGACATGACACTTCTTCCGGAAGAACTTACCGTTCATGTGGTATTGAATGGAGAATGGACAGCAACGCTGGAGCACCAGATCGACGATGAAGGCAGATGGAAGTATATTAACGATAATGCGGTTGTTAAACTGCCATCGTTTAACGGAGAACAGCTGTTTCGTATAAAAAACAAAGAAAAACAGGATTCGGGAGTGAGCGTAGAACTTACTCCTATCTTTTTGGATGCAAAAGAGGATTGCTTTTTGCTGGATGTAAGACCAACTGAAAAAAATGGACAGGATGCGCTTGATATCATGACTGCACCGAATAAGATGTACACAGCAAAGTCAGACATTAAGAAGCTGTCTACGGCATATTACCAGACAAAAAATTTGATCGAAGCAATAAACGGCAATGATGAGAATTCTTTTATAAATCGCTGGGGCGGAGAAATCCTCTATGATAACTATAATATTACAGTAGATGAGCGCGTCGGTGGCGATCATGGAGTGCAGGTTCTTTACGGAAAAAACATTGTAAAAGATGGGTTTTCTGAAACGATTGACATGACGGAAGTTGCAACGAGAATTATTCCGAAATCATACAACGGATATATGATTGCAGGAGAAACGCCGTGGGTTGACTCGCCGATTATAGAAAAATATCCAACAGCGCATTACAAAGTAATGTCATTCGAGGACGTGAAAATGCGTGCAGATGCATCTGAAGATGATGAAGAAAATGGCGTGATCATATGTGATACGCAGGAACAACTTGAAAAAGCATTGAGAAAAAGATGCGAAGAACAGTATGCAGCAGATGCCGACAAACCAAAGATTACCATAAAGGCAAATATGGAGCTGCTACAGAACACAGAGCTGTATGAAGATGTAAAAGAATTGGAATCTGTATCTCTTGGAGATACCGTCCATTGTAAGCACTCTAAACTTGGAATCGTGTCTGATGCCAGAGTGATTGAACTGGAATGGGATGCTGTGAGGAAAAAACTCACATCCGTAACACTCGGAGAATTCCAATACAATTTCTTAAACAATGCATCTTCCGTAATGAATAGAGTAGAGCAAGCTATCAGAAATGATGGTACACTTGTCGGACAGCAAGTGCGCGGAATTATTAACGGTGTAAAAGCGCAACTGAAAGCGCAATCTACGATCGCGAAAAAGCAGACGGTAAGAGCTGTGCTGTTTGAAGATCTGGATCCGGAATCACCCACGTTTGGAGCTATGTGCCTTGGAACACTCGGATTCGAGATCGCATCCGAACGTACTGCGGATGGAAATGATTGGAAGTGGAGCACATTCGGAACAGGAGCTGGGTTCTTTGCAGATTTTATCGTTGCAGGAACAATGCTGGCGGACCGCATAAGAGGTGGAACGCTGGAACTTGGTGGCGCGGATAATGGCAATGGTGTAGCGAGAGTCATGGATGCAAGTGGAAACGAGATTGTGCGGCTTGATAAAGATGGTGTGTATGCGAAAGGTAGATATGTATGCGCTAATTCTGATGGAAGCCAGACAGCTACATTGTCGGAAGGAAATCTTAAATTTAAGACATCGAATTACGAAGTTGTGATTCGTGCCGGAGCGACCGGTGGACAAACAGGGTTGTTGATCTATCCGGAGCAGGGAAGCACGCGAACAAAATATCTTTCGATCGGAAACGAACTCAGAGGACAATTTGACAGTGTAGCTTTGATTGCGTCTGGGAAAATGACGGTCGGCGGCTCATCGCTGGAAGTCCAGAAAGATTCTAAAGGATACTCAGCAAAAACTGGGAAAGCAGTATTTTCTGATGGAACATATCTGGAATATGTAAATGGGTATCTGGTTGGAGGAAGTACAAAAGGAGGAAGTTTTTAAATGAGCTGGACAATCGGGAATTACGCACTATCGCAAGTACAGATGAACGCAAATGCGGTAGAAGTGTACAAGTATTTTTCCGGAAGAGGTTGGTCTTTAAATGCAATCGCTGGAATTCTGGGAAATATGCAGAGCGAGTCTTATGTGAATCCGGGAGTGTGGCAAAGTTTAAATGAAGGGAATTATTCCGGCGGATTCGGATTGGTCCAATGGACACCGGCGACAAATTATACCAACTGGGCAACGGCGAACGGATATTCAATTACGGATCCGAACGGGCAGTTATACTGGATTGATGCGCTATCAGAGTCAACCGGACAGTGGATTCCAACCAGTTCTTACAATATGTCTTGGGGAGCTTTTAAGACATCCGGATCATCTCCGGAAGATCTTGCTAGTGCATTTTTAAAGAACTTCGAGCGTGCAGGCGTAGAAGTGGAATCCGCCAGGAGATCACAGGCAAGAAGTTTCTACAATTTGCTGAGCCAGTATGATACAAACTCCAAAGCAATAGAATCGGCTGTCCAGTGGGCGATTGGCATTGCGAACGATAACAGCCATGGATACGATCAAGGAAGCAGATGGGGACCGGACTATGACTGCTCTTCGCTGCTGATCACAGCGTACCAGCAAGCCGGTATCAAGGTAAAAGATGCCGGTGCAACTTATACGGGAAATATGTATGCCGCATTTAAATCCTGCGGATTTCAGGATGTAACCGGTTCTGTTAATTTATCTTCAGGAAGCGGCGTTCAACGAGGCGATATCCTTTTGAATGTGGCGAGTCATACTGCAATGAGTATCGGAAATGGACAGGTTGTACAGGCGAGTCAGAATGAGAATGGAGGAGCGACAGGAGGAGCAACAGGAGATCAGACGGGGCAGGAAATCTGGTGTACAAGCTATTACAATTTTCCATGGGATTACGTTCTTAGACTTCCTGGAGGAAGCACGGGAACCACGACCAGTGTTTATATCGTCCAGTGGATTCCTGGATAAGAAAGGAAAAAGAAAAATGAACACTATAAAAAGAGATGTTTATGTGCTTAGAAATACCATTAAGATCCCGATCGAAGTAACAAAAGGGACGGATATGTTAGGGCTTGAGTTTGCGGTCAGGGATTATGAGGTTCCGGCAACGGCAGCAGCGGTTGCCTATGTTTATCATAAAAGCATGGATAAACTCAAAGGTACATTATGTGATGTTGACAACAGTGTGATCTCGTTTGCACCGAGTGGTGATTTTTTTGCGGTTGGAATGAATGAACTACAGATCAGAGTCATTAATGATGGAAAATCACTGATTTCGTTTAAAGAAACAATAAAATGCTCTGATACAATGGGATTTCCAGATGACGAGGAAGAAAAACAGAAAACCTTGGTGGAACAGCTTTTAACGAAAGTAGGAAAGGAAGAAGGGGACAGAAAAACAGCGGATGACACGGAGCGAGAAGAACGCATAGCTGCAGATGCTGAGGAAAAGAAAGCACGAGCAGAAGCTGATGATGCTATCCGTGCGAATAGGATTGTTACTTTGGATGAAATTGATCTTGTAACGGAGGAAGGATTCTTCGCAGATGCACTGGCAGTTAAAGAGTTAAATAGCAAATTAAAAAATGCAGAGACAACAATAAAAAATAATTTAATGACTATAAACACGTATCCCGTGACACTTAATACTTCTAACGTAAAAACGTCCGATTCATGGATTGAGTGCAATAGAATTGGGAATTTGGTGATGGTCAATGGATGCGCCAAAATCACAAAAAATGTTAATGTATATAGTGGTCTTAATATTGCAAGTGGAGTACCTGCTCCGTGCTGTGATAAACAGTTTTATACTGGAGGAATAGTACAAGATAATACATATTCCAGTTGCCTTCTTTGTGTTAGTAAGAATGGTGAAATCGATCTCTATGTCAGATGGCAAAAAGCTTTAGCAGGAGATGTTTTTTATTATGAGTTCTGCTATATATGTAAATAGTCATTGTTTTACAAGAACTTCAATCAATTCGATTAAAATAATTGCTATTTAGTTCAGAATCCCTCTAAAAAGAAGAAAGGAGTAACGATGAATATACTTTTTTTAGACCAGAAAGAACCAGTTGAAGGAAAAGTAGCTAAACAAGATGATTCACATATTCTAATTGAAGGGGTAGAGAAAAACACTTCTGGGTTTCGACTACTTACAGAGAAAGGATGTGTTTTTGGTAAGTATGAAGAGTTTACTACACTTTATAAAGAAGAAGAAAATGGATTTATTCTGTCTAGTGACGGAAGTGTATATGTAGAACCGGAACCAATGCCAGAACCGGAACCAGAACCGGAACCATATGAGCCAACTTTGGAGGACTTGCAAGAGGCTAAAGTAGCTGAAATGAATATGGCACAACAGGAGATTATTGCTGCAGGTGTGGATGTCGTTCTTACGGATGGAACTACAGAACATTTCACGTTGGAAGATCATGACCAGACAAGTCTTGTCGGATTACAAAGTCAGGTCGCAGCTGGAGAAGAAAATATTCCGTGGCACACATCGAATGAAGCGGAACACTGCAAATTCTACAGCAATAAAGATATGAAAAAAATTACAGCAACCGCAATGGCTTACGTGACATGGCACGTAACATATTTCCGTGACCTACGTATTTACATCCGTTCGCTGGAAAGCAAGGAAGATGTAGAAAAAGTCACTTACGGAATGGATATTCCAGAAGCATACCAGTCAGAGCCATTGAAAGCAATGATGGCTCAGAAATCATGAAGAAATTAAGACCGCTGATTCTGTTTGTGATTGGCGGTCTGATTTATATATTGATTGAACTTGTTGCAAGAGGGCGCACTCATTGGACGATGTTTATTGTTGGAGGGGTGGCGTTCTTCCTTATTGGTTGTATCAACGAAAAATGCCGGAAGATGCCATTGGTAAGGCAGATGTTGATCGGTGCGATTGTGATTACTGCATTGGAATTTGTATGTGGCTGTATCGTGAATTTGTGGCTCGATTGGAATGTTTGGAATTACAGTAATATGCCATTCAATTTATTTGGTCAGATATGTTTACCGTTTTCAATTTTGTGGTTCTTCCTATCAGCCGTAGCAGTTGTACTTGATGATTATATAAGACATTTATTATGGGGCAAGAAAATACCGCACTACAAATTATTTTAAAGAGGATGTCTGAAATGAAAGATGTAAATGAGTAGTGGAGTAGAGGTGAAATTATGGATAATATTATAGAAGTACAATTTAACGAAATGTTGCAAAGAACACGAAGTATCTGGCAGTATGATTACGGACAGGTTTTAAAAATTCTATCGGGTGGGTTGGTACTACCAAATTTCCTAGAGGTGCATTTCTCCTTATCAGAAAAAAATAAAGAGTGCATTACTCGTATAGGGAAAACAGTAAATGGGGCGACCGAGGTTCAAATACCAAACGAATTATTGAACACCGAAAATAAAACACATGATTATTTTATATATGCATTTATATATGTATCTACAGAAAAATACGGAAATACGAAATGCAAAATAATTATACCAGTAAAATCCCGAATCAAACCAGAGAACCCATCAGAAGAACCATTGCCAGAGCCGAATATATTTCACGAAACGGTTGAAGCTGTTAATGCGGCAGCTGATCGGGCAAAGATGGCAGAGCAGAATGCAAAGGAAAGTGCGACAGAAGCCGGTAAGTATGCTGCTAGTGCATCGGATAGTGCAGTTACAGCAGAAAAGACCAAGGAAGATGCTCTTAGGAAAGTCGGAGAGAAAAAGCAGGAAGCAATCGAAGCTATCCAGAATCAGGAAGAGACCTCTGTAGGCAAGATTACTACTTACACTGATGACGAGATCCAACGGATTCAAAATCAGACTGCAGATTCTAAGGCAGGGCTTGAGCAGACCATTACAAATGCTGATGCGTCCAAGAAAGAACTTGAACATTCTATTGAGACAGCCGGTACTTCTAAGACAGCACTGGACAAGTCGGTGGAGCTGGCGGGAACTGCAAAGACAGAGTTGGATACATCCACCCTGGAAGCAGGAACTGCCAAGACTGCATTAGATGAGTCTACAGAGACGGCAGGAACGGTTCAGGAGACTCTGAGTGCGACTGTGAAGCAAGCGGGTGCATTGGACACTTCTCTTGGTGAGAAGATTAAAACTGGGACACAGCTTAAGACAGACCTTGTGGCTTCCGGCGAAAAGGCTGTACAGGACATTCAGACAGCTGGAAGTGAACAGCTGGGTAAGATGCAGGCAGTAGCAGAAGCGTTCACAGCCGATCGGGAGCAGATCGCGACCAATAAAGAGGATATTGGTTCGCTAAAGGAAGATTTATCCAACAAAATTACAAAGTTCTATGCATCGAATCAGGGCGAAACTCATCTTGCCGATTCTGACAATGGCAAAATCATGGATATGATGCTGTATGGACGGAGTGAACAGAAACAGTATAAAGGTGTAAATTTGTTTCCACCAGACACTAAGTTTCAAGAATATGTAGAAGTTTCGATTCCAAAAGAAACAAAAGTTTTTGCAATTACAGATGGAACAAAATTCAGTGGCGGTAACTTCCCTTTTTTTAATGCGGACAAAACAAAAAGTGAGTGGTTCGGACTAGACAAAGATACTACTATATCGACACGTACATTAACTATTGATGCTAAATATGTACAGAATCTTTTAGAACCCGGTTTAGATGTATCAAAAATATGTTTAGGTATTGGAAATGAACCAATATATGAACCCTATGTTGGAGGTCAGCAATCCCCATCACCGGATTATCCGCAGGAGATAAAAAGAGTGGTGAATCCGACTATGAAGGTGTGTGGAAAAAATTTATGGGATAATTTTAAAACATTATCATTAGGAAACGTCGAACAAAAAAATGGAACATATATAGCAACAGCAGATACTATGCAAGTAGACATAACAAGTAGTTCTATTGGCGCCAGACCGTTGCTTTTAAAAGCGAATAATGCTTATACATTTTCATTAAAAACCACAGTTAGTATTTCAAGTCCTAAATTTGTATGTTTAAGATACACGAATGGTGAAAGCAATAACATTATTTTTACAAACAAGAATTTTGTTAATTTTGTTCCCGAAAGAGATGTAGAAAAAATAGGCTTTATTTTATATGAAAGCGTTGCGGGAGATAAAGCATATGATGTCCAGTTGGAAATGGGTTCAGAAGCTACATCTTACGAGCCATACACCGAGCAATCCGTCCAGCTCCCCTACACTCTCAACGCCATCCCAGTAGCATCTGGCGGCAATGTAACGATTGATGGTCAGCAGTATATTGCAGATTATGTGGATGTGGAACGAGGAAAAGTAGTTAGAATGTGTGGAAGGGAAGCACTTAATACAAAAAACGGGGAGATTAATGAAGAATATCGATTAGCTATCAGACTTGATACTCCTGCGGGTAAAGATGGCGGTAAAGAGTGCATATTTTCAACATTTAAATGGAGCAATTGGACAACATGTGTATCAGGCACATCACTATATATAAAAAATATAAAAAAACCAAATAATGAATTATATACCGCGCAAGAATTAAAGGAGCTGAGTATTGATTTTGATGTGATTTATCAATTATTAGAGCAACAAGAAACCGACCTCACACCAGAACAGACACAGGCATTAAAAGAACTTGTAACCTATTATCCAGTAACAAACATCAGCGTCAATTCAGACCAGTTAGACGGATATACAGTATTTAACTACCCGATTAGCATGGCTAATGGATGGAACTATGTAAAACAGCAGTTAGGAGACACTAGAGATTACATCTACGACATGGATGCTAAGGCGCAGGATATTGACATCCAGAGCGCAGAAGCCTATGTGAACAGTGAGTACGCAGTAGCACTTACAGAATTGGAGGTATGATTATGTTATACAAGACACTGAAAAAATTAAAGGAAAGAAACGGTCTGACAGAAGATCTGAAGAATAAGATTGACATTTTCTTCGCCACGGGCAGGATTACTGAGGAACAGTATAATGATCTGATGGATATTGGCAATGAAGAAATTCACTAAAAATGGCTTTAGTTAACTAGTGGAAAGCAGAAAAACAGAAATAAATTGCTAATCATAGCAAGAGAGGGTAAAATAAAAATAACCAGGAAGGCGGCAACCTTAATCCTGGTTATTGATACAATATGCATTTACATAACATATTGTATCATTTATAAGTTAAATATACAATATGGAGGAAATAAAAAATGCGGGGAATCGTTGCGGGAATTGAATACGGAGGTTCGGCAAACAATCTTCAAATATATGGTGGATTAGATCCAGAAAAGTTAAGACAATATATATTATATTGGGATAAGATAGATTATCCAAATAACAATATCATAGGTTATGAGCTAACACCAGACGAAGAGTTTTTGCTAAAATGTGGAGTGTTGGAAAGAACAATGTGCAACTTTTCTGGAACAGTGTCGATAGGAGCGGATTTATTATTAGATATACAATTGGCAGTGTTTAATGAACATCTTAAACAGGAAAATGAGATTTGGTCAATTGCTCAGCCGACAAGAGAAATTATTCTTCCAGAAAATCAAAGTATTTTAAAAGAAAACTTGCAAGTTGAATTATATAACTGTCTGCCTGTTCCAACTATTGACACTCCATTTGAAAAAATTCTTGATTTCAAACGAAGGAGAAATAGCGAATTACGGGCGTTTAGAGCTTTACTGGATAATATGTACGAAGATATTATTTCTCATCCAGATGCAGATTTTGCAAAAAGAAAAAGCATAGAAAACATTGAGAATGCTTTGATTGATATCGATAGGACATTAGAAGAATCAAAAATTAAACGATTATTAAAGAATATGAAAGCTCAGATTAATATGGGGAAACTTGCAGAGCTAGGCATTGAATTAGCTGGAGGAACGGTTGTAGGACAGAAAATGGGATTGGATAAATTTAGCGGAATAGTGGGGGCAGTAGCCTCAATAATAAACATTACGCAAACATTAGCGCAAACTCCTAAATGTTTATCTCCAAAAGAAACAGATTATGCGTATTTATTTTATGCGAAAGAGGAGCTATAGTTTAGCAGAAGGTGATTATTCTATGAATAAAAAAGAAGAGGATAAAACAATAATTCGAATAGTTGTACTTGTGTCGTCAATTTTGCTGATGAAAATCGGCAAAGAGTATTTAGGAATGATATTATTCGCATTATTTGTGATAAATGATATTATCCTAATAATTAAGAATTATTTGAATAAATGGCGGAACGATTAATAGGCGATGAAATGACAAAATGGATTCGAAAAGAAATATTGTGATAAGTTACATAGAGAATTGCATAAAAATATTTAAGGACCGGAACACCACCGGCCCTTTTTCAATGGAGGAACATATGGAAATCAGAGCAAGACCGAAAGGTCTTATTTTTTTATCGAAAAATCAGCTATTGATTCGGTTGTAGATTCTAGTGAGTTAAATCAGTACAACATATTAAACACACACGAGGAATTATGGTTTTTGAAAATGAGGTATCGAAAAACATCGAACTCTCTTGTAAATCTCTTAACCATTACATTATCTGATACAATCAAAATAAAAATATCAGAGAGGTAATGAAAATGGAGAAATGTGAATTTTGTAGTAGAAAGGTACTCTTTGGCAAAAAGGATATGAGCAATCTGTTGGGCGCACGTCCGGTGGTACTTGCTAAAGGAGATCCGGTAAAACGGTTGGAATTGTGGCTGTTCGGTGGTGAAGTTGATGAACAAAGTGTACTACACATTGGTGTATCGGATTACGGCGGTGAAGAAAACATGATGGAAATGAATATACCGATTAACTACTGTCCGAGATGTGGCAAGAAATTATAACAGAATAACAGACAAAAGGCAGACTCTTCGGAGCTGTCTTTTTTAATGGAGGAAATTATGGATATTAGAGCAAAACCAGAAAAAGCATTTTCATAAAATATACGAAAGTGAGAATAGAATATTGAAAGCATTTTTATTACAAACATATATGATCGCACTGCCGATCTTTCTTGGATACATCGTGTGGTTGCTACAAGAGCAGAAAAAGAAGCAAGCTACGGATGCAAAGGAACGTGATGCCAGGATTGCGGAAGAAAAAGAAGTCCGTAACGCTAATAGCGCTGGAACAATGCTACTTTTGAGAGTACAGCTTATCGAATACCACGACAAGTATATGAAACTTGGAACAATACCGTCATATGCATATGAAAATTTCTGTGAGATGTATAAAGCGTATCACAGGCTAGGCGGTAATGGAATGATAACGAAAATGATGCATGAAATAGAAGAATTGCATCTGAAAGAAAAAGGAGATTAAGGCTATGGAACAGATTTTAAATTATGTGAAACCAGAATTGGTTGTAGTTGCAGTTGTACTATACTTTGTTGGAATCGGTTTAAAAAATACAGAAAAAATAACAGACAAGTATATTCCAGCAATACTCGGTATTATTGGAATCGTGATTTGCGGAATTTATGTGGTGGCGACTTGCGATCTTAAAGGTACACAAAATATTGCAATGGCTATTTTTACGGCAATTGTACAGGGAATTTTAGTGGCTGGACTTAGTAATTATGTGAACCAGTTGATTAAGCAGATGAATAAGGACGAATAGACACATACAGACGAAGCTATTTGTTTTACCACCAAAAGTTAGCGGTAGAAAGGAAAAGTTATGGCATTAAACGGAATTGACATCAGTAGCTGGCAAAACGGGATCAATCTTGCGGTTGTACCATGTGATTTTGTGGTGATCAAGGCGACAGAGGGGATAAATTATGTAAATCCGGATTACAAAAGAGCTTACAGCCAGGCGAAGGCAGCAGGAAAATGTCTGGGGATCTACCATTATGCCGATGGTGGTAACATCCAGGCGGAAGCGGATTACTTCTTAGCAAATGTAGGAAATCGTCTCGGAGAAGCAATTTTGATCCTGGACTGGGAAGCAGGAAACAATGCGTCCTTTGGCAGTTGCGACTATGCCTGGTGCAAAGGATGGTTAGATTATGTCTACCAGAAGACCGGTGTGCATTCGATTCTGTATTGTTCACAGTCGATCAGCTACAAATTTGATAACATAGGGAATTATGGATTGTGGATTGCCCAGTATGCGGATAACGATCCAACTGGATATCAGGACGCACCGTGGAATGAAGGTAAATATACATGTGCAATCCGGCAGTACACGTCTTGCGGACGTTTAAATGGTTATGACGGAAATCTTGATCTGGACAAATTCTACGGAAGCAAAGAGGACTGGGGCAAATATACCGTAAGCGATAAGGCAAACGTAGTTATTCCGGAACAGCCAGAAGCTCCAAAACCGGCAACGACAACTCCGGAAGGATCTACTTTAGATCTGGCATACAAGACGATGCTCGGAGAATTTGGCAACGGAGAAGACCGGATCAAGAATCTTGGAACCAGATACGAAGAGGTACAGAATTTTATCAATCATATTTGGATTACAAGTACGGATAATCTGGCACAGGAAGTATTATCCGGCAGATATGGAAATGGAGATGTGCGCAAGACAGTTCTTGGAAGTCGATATAACGATGTACAGGATCAGGTTAATGCCGGAAACGCACAATATTATACCGTGCAGAGCGGAGATACGCTTTCCGATATTGCAGCTAAATACGGCACGTCCTACCAGAAGGTTGCGCAGCTGAATGGAATCAGCAATCCGAATGTGATCTATGTTGGTCAGAGATTGCGGGTGAAATAAATCGCGGTTGACAGTACCAAACATGAGGACTTATAATTCCCTTAAAATAAGAAGAAATAACTTTATAGGTTGTGGCAAAATGGTTGACCCAATGGGGTTCTAAAGCACTTGGTGATCAGGGGTATTCTCCGTCAGAAATCCTCCGCTATTATTACGGAGATGATATTTACATCAATACCGCTGAAGAAATTTCAGGCATTCCGTCTTCATGGCCAGGGTATACCCTTTCCCAGGGTTCTTCTGGTACAAAAGTCCGGCAAATGCAGGAACAGCTAAATGTCATTGCCGGTGCATACCCGGCAATTCCGAAAATCACAGTTGACGGTATTTATGGCCCGGCAACAGCGTCGTCCGTCAGAAAATTCCAGTCGGTGTTCGGGCTTCCGGTAACCGGAACTGTTGATTACCGTACATGGTATAAAATTTCCGAAATTTATGTAGGTGTATCCAGAATTGCAGAATTGTCCTGACTTGGATTTTATATTATGATCTAAGTTTTCTCCCAAAGTCTGCTTTTATGCAAAGAATACCAAATGTGTCATGCTTCAGTTTAAAATGTTTCATACTCATCTGGTGCTGATTACTGCAAAATAAAAAATGCTAAAATTAACAAAACCTCCCAGTGTAATCTGAATTTATTCTCCATATACTAGGAGCGTAACACAAAACAAAATGTTACAAAAAAGGAGGAAATGAATATGGCAAGTCGTTCATCAAACAGAGCAGCCGTGCCAGAAGCAAAAGGTGCACTGGACAAATTTAAATACGAGGTTGCAAGCGAACTGGGAGTACCGTTATCAGACGGGTACAACGGAGACTTAACTTCAAGACAGAACGGATCTGTCGGAGGTTATATGGTCAAGAAAATGATCGAAGAACAGGAAAAACAGATGTCCGGTCGATAGGACAGTCAGTGAAGGTATCACAGGCATTTCTGCCGGATACAAAAAAGGGAATGTCTGATAAACAGGCACTCCCTTTTTCTCTGATCACTAAGCTGGAAATCGGACTTGAACCGACGACCCCTTCATTACGAGTGAAGTGCTCTACCGACTGAGCTATTCCAGCATTCGTGCTGCTTTCGCAGTCACGAATTATATTATATCAAATTTTTGAATAAAAGCAACTCTTTTTTAAAAAAATTACACTTTAAAATAAACATAAAAAATAGGTATTGAAATCTGTAACCAGATATGGTAAACTTTTTACAATTTGAGAAAGTGTGGGCGCTCTGGAATTGAAAAGACTCCAAGAGTGCCCCTTTTTTGAGAATAAAAGAGTATTACGAAGGGATAAGGTGAACATATGAAAGCGTTTCTAATTTTAGAAGACGGAACTGTGTTTGAAGGCACAAGCATCGGCTCAACAAAAGATATGATTAGTGAGATTGTATTCAATACTTCAATGACTGGATACTTAGAGGTGCTGACAGACCCTTCTTACGCCGGACAGGCCGTTGTCATGACATATCCGCTGATCGGAAACTATGGTATTACACCGGATATGGAGTCCAAGAAGGCGTGGCCGGATGGTTATATTGTAAGAGAATTGTCCAGAATGCCAAGCAACTTCCGTTGTGAAGGTACAATTCAGGATTTCCTGAAAGAACAGGATATTCCGGGAATTGCAGGAATTGATACCAGAGCACTTACCAAAATCCTCCGCGAAAAGGGTACAATGAATGGTATGATCACAACGAATGAAAATTACAATCTGGATGAGGTACTTCCGAAACTTCATGCATACAAAGTAGGAGATGTAGTTTCCAAAGTAACTTGCAGTGAAAAATATGTCTTAGAAGGCAATGGACCAAAAGTTGCATTGATGGACTTTGGTGCTAAGAACAACATTGCAAGGTCTTTAAATGATCGTGGATGTGAAGTTACCGTTTACCCGGCAAATACACCTGCAGAAGAGATCATTTCCGCAAATCCGGACGGTATCATGCTGTCGAACGGACCTGGCGATCCGGCGGATTGCACTTCCATTATTAAAGAAATCAGAAAATTATACGACTCAGATATCCCGATCTTTGCAATCTGTCTGGGACATCAGCTGATGGCACTCGCCAACGGTGGTAAGACCTATAAGTTGAAATACGGACACAGGGGCGGAAACCATCCGGTAAAAGATCTGCAGACAGGAAGAGTTTATATTTCTTCCCAGAACCATGGGTATGCTGTAGATGCTGATAGTATTCCGGAAAGCGTTGCAGTACCTGCATTTGTGAACGTCAATGACAATACAAACGAAGGAATGTCATACGTTGGAAAGAATATTTTCACAGTACAGTTCCATCCGGAAGCTTGCCCGGGACCACAGGATTCTGGTTACTTGTTTGACAGATTTATGGATATGATGGGAGGAACAAAATAATGCCAAGAAATAAAGACATAAAGAAAGTATTAGTTATTGGTTCCGGTCCAATCGTAATCGGACAGGCAGCAGAATTTGACTATGCCGGAACACAGGCATGCCGTTCACTGAAAGAAGAAGGACTTGAAGTTGTACTTCTGAATTCGAATCCGGCAACGATCATGACAGACAAAGATATTGCAGACCGCGTTTATATCGAACCACTTACGGTAGAAGTTGTAGAACAGTTGATCCTTAAAGAAAAACCGGACAGCGTACTTCCTACCCTTGGAGGCCAGGCCGGACTGAACCTTGCAATGGAGCTGGAAGAAGCAGGATTCCTTAAGGAACATAATGTGAGACTGATCGGTACAACGGCGGAAACCATCAAGAAAGCAGAAGACCGTCTGGAATTTAAAGATACCATGGAAAAGATCGGTGAGCCGGTTGCAGCTTCACTGGTCGTTGAAAATATAGAAGATGGTGTCGCGTTTGCAGATAAGATCGGATATCCTGTTGTTCTTCGTCCGGCATATACCCTCGGCGGAAGCGGTGGTGGTATCGCACATGATCAGGAACAATTGGAAGAAATCCTTGAGAATGGACTCCGTTTGTCACGTGTAGGACAGGTTCTTGTAGAACGCTGCATTGCAGGATGGAAAGAAATCGAGTACGAAGTAATGCGAGACAGTGCTGGAAACTGTATTACTGTATGTAATATGGAAAATATCGATCCGGTCGGAGTTCATACCGGTGACAGTATCGTTGTTGCACCTTCCCAGACTCTTGGAGATAAAGAATATCAGATGCTGCGTACTTCGGCACTGAATATCATTACAGAACTGAATATTACTGGTGGATGTAACGTACAATATGCATTACATCCAGACTCTTTTGAATATTGTGTAATTGAGGTAAACCCGCGTGTAAGCCGTTCTTCTGCACTGGCTTCCAAAGCGACAGGATACCCGATCGCAAAAGTTGCTGCAAAGATTGCCCTTGGATATACACTGGACGAGATCAAGAATGCAGTTACAAAGAAAACTTATGCAAGCTTCGAGCCAATGCTTGACTACTGTGTTGTTAAGATGCCGAGACTTCCGTTCGATAAATTTATCAGTGCAAAGAGAACGTTGACGACACAGATGAAAGCTACCGGAGAAGTTATGAGTATTTGCGATAATTTTGAAGGAGCTCTTATGAAAGCAATCCGTTCTCTGGAGCAGCATGTAGACTGCCTGCTTTCTTATGATTTCTCAGCACTTTCCAAAGAAGAAATTCTGGAAAAACTGGAAATCGTAGATGACCGCAGAATCTGGATGATCGCAGAAGCACTCCGCAAAGGAATCTCTTATGACGAGATCCATGCGATCACAAAGATCGACAAATGGTTCATCGACAAGATCGCAATCCTTGTTGAGATGGAACAGGCTCTGAAGACACAGGAACTCACACCGGAACTTCTGAAAGAAGCAAAACGTATTGAATTCCCGGATAATGTTATTGCACGACTGACCGGAAAAGATGAGAGAGAAATCCACGATATGCGTCATGCAAACGGAATCGTTGCAGCATACAAGATGGTTGATACCTGTGCGGCTGAGTTCGCAGCAGAGACCCCATATTATTATTCTGTATTCGGAAGCCAGAACGAAGTAGAAGAGACTTCTGGCAAAAAGAAAGTTCTAGTACTTGGATCAGGACCGATCCGTATCGGACAGGGTATCGAGTTCGACTTCTGTTCTGTACATTGTACATGGGCATTTGCAAAAGAAGGATACGAGACTATTATCGTAAATAACAACCCGGAAACTGTAAGTACCGATTTCGATATCGCAGATAAGCTGTATTTCGAACCACTTACTCCGGAAGATGTAGAGAGCATTGTAGACCTGGAAAAACCGGACGGAGCAGTTGTTCAGTTTGGTGGACAGACTGCGATCAAATTAACAGAATCCCTGATGAAGATGGGAGTGCCGATTCTTGGAACTTCCGCAGAAGATGTAGATGCCGCAGAGGACAGAGAGCTCTTTGACGAGATCCTTGCACAGTGCAATATTCCACGTCCGAAGGGAGATACAGTATTTACCGCTGAAGAAGCAAAAGAGGTTGCCAACCGTCTCGGATATCCGGTACTGGTTCGTCCTTCTTATGTACTTGGCGGACAGGGAATGCAGATTGCAATCAACGATCATGATATTGATGAATTTATCGGAATCATCAACCGTATTGCACAGGATCACCCGATTCTGGTTGATAAATATTTGGTCGGTAAAGAAATTGAGGTCGATGCAGTATGTGATGGAACAGACATTCTGATCCCTGGTATTATGGAACATATTGAGCGTGCCGGAATCCATTCTGGTGACAGTATTTCTGTATATCCTGCGCAGAGCATTTCTGAAGTGACAAAGCGTAAAATTGAAGAATATACAAAGCGTCTTGCAAAAGCCCTTCACGTAATTGGTATGATCAACATCCAGTTCATCGTATGTGGCGAAGATGTTTATGTCATCGAAGTAAACCCACGTTCAAGTCGTACCGTTCCTTATATCAGTAAGGTAACAGGTATCCCGATCGTTCCGCTTGCTACAAGAGCGATCATCGGACATAAGATCAGAGAAATGGGTTACACACCGGGACTTCAGAAAGAAGCTGATTATATTGCAATCAAGATGCCGGTATTCTCATTTGAGAAGATCCGTGGTGCAGATATCAGCCTTGGACCGGAAATGAAGTCTACAGGTGAGTGTCTGGGAATTGCAACTACATTTAACGAGGCACTTTACAAAGCGTTCCTTGGAGCTGGAATCAACCTTCCAAAATATAAGAACATGATCATGACTGTTCGTGATGAGGATAAGGGAGAAGCTGTCGAGATCGGACGCAGATTTGAGGCACTTGGCTACCGCATCTTTGCAACACGCGGTACAGCTGATGCATTAAAAGAAGGTGGCGTAAAAGCAATTCCGGTCAATAAGATTGAGCAGGAATCACCGAACCTGATGGATCTGATCCTTGGACACGAGATCGACCTTGTAATTGATACTCCTCCACAGGGAGCAGATCATGCACGAGATGGATTTGTAATCCGTCGTAATGCAATCGAGACAGGTGTTAATGTACTGACAGCTATGGATACGGCAAGAGCACTTGTGACAAGTCTGGAAAATACAGATATCCGTCAGCTTACACTGATTGATATTGCGAAAGTTGAATAAGATGTTATGAATACGGACAGGCAGGGATTGGATTCTCTGCCTGTTTGTGTTATGGAAAATGCAGGGACGAGACGGACGCTACAGTGGCAAAAGAATGTGAAGCTGTGTAGAGGATTTCGGATATTGGCTGGAATTGCGGGGAAGGAGTTTTATAGTGTGAAAACTATTGTATGTGTGGATAACCGGATGGGGATATGTTTTAATGGCAGGAGAGTGAGCCGGGACCGGATGGTGTCAGAGGATATTCTTGAGATGACGAGAGGGAATGTGCTCTGGATGGCGCCGGAGGCAGATAAGCTTTTTAAAGAAGTCTTTAAAGCAAAAGAAGAGGTATGCCGGGAAATTGGGACTGGGAAGAAAATACAGGACGCAGGGCGACTGGAGGATGAAAAAATGTGGAAGGTTGACCGGAATTTTCTGGAAAAGGCAGAAGAAGAGGATTTCTGTTTTGTTGAGGGGGAGAATCTGGCTGGATATGAGGGGAAGATTACAGAGATTGTTCTGTATAAATGGAACCGGGATTATCCGGCAGATGTATTTTTTGAGGTAGATTTAAGCAAGTGGAGACTGGAAGAGAGAAAAGATTTTTCCGGTTACTCCCATGAGAAGATTACAAAAGAAATTTACAACAGGCAGGGATTGCTATGAAGAAGAAAATTGGGAAAATGAGAGGTGTGCTGCTTCTGACGTTTGCATTGTTTCTGACAGCGTGTGGCACAGGTGGAGCAGATGCGCAAAGTGCATCATATGGAAACAGTCAGGCAGCAGTAGTTGAAAGGCAGTCGGGTAGCGGAGAAAATGAATCGACAGCAGGTGGCAGCCAGGATCCGGTGAGCGCTACATTGGATAATATTCCGGCATACAGCGGAACACCGTATGTAGTGATTGACGATAATGAACCGGATTTTACCGAAGATGAGCTGACAGATCAGTCTTATGAAAGCTACAGTGATCTGGATGAGCTGGGACGATGCGGCGTTGCCGCGTCCAACATTGGGACAGATCTGATGCCGACCGGGAAAAGAGGAAAGATTGGACAGGTGAAACCGTCCGGGTGGCAGACAATAAAATTTGACAATGTGGATGGAAAATATCTTTACAACCGTTGTCATCTGATAGGCTATCAGCTGACGGCAGAAAATGCAAACGAAAAGAATCTGATTACAGGAACCCGCTATATGAATGTGGATGGGATGCTGCTATTTGAAAATATGGTTGCCGACTACATCAAAGAGACAGATAATCATGTAATGTATCGTGTCACACCGGTATTTGAAGGGGAGAATCTGGTTGCATCCGGAGTTTTAATGGAAGCAGAATCAGTGGAGGATCATGGAGAAGGTGTGAAATTTAATGTGTATGTCTATAATGTACAGCCGGGAATTACGATTGATTATTCAACGGGAAAGGCAGTGCTTTCCGATACGGATGCGTCAGCGGGTACGGGAAAAACCAGTGGAAATACAGAGAAAAAGATGTATGTGTTGAATGAAAATACAAAGAAGTTCCATACGCCGGAGTGCTCAGGAGTAAAAGATATCAAAGAAGGAAATAAAAAAACATTTACAGGTTCAAGAGAAGAACTGATTAAAGAGGGGTATATCCCGTGTGGGAGATGTAAACCGTAAGAGGAAAATAAAAGAAAAACTGCATATTCTGCAAAAAATATAAAACAAACGGGAGATTTTTAAACAAAATCTCCCGTTTTCTGCTATAATAGAAAACATACTTAATGAATATACATTAGAGGAAATGTGTAAAAGAAAAAGGAGGAACTTTCTCATGAATACTTATCATATGGGAACAAAATGCGTGCAGGGAGGATATACACCTGGAAATGGAGAGCCGAGACAGGTTCCGATCATTCAGTCTACGACATTCAAATACAATACAAGTGAAGATATGGGAAAATTATTTGATCTGGAGGCATCCGGATATTTCTACACCCGTCTGCAGAATCCGACTAACGACCACGTAGCGGCAAAGATCGCGGCGATGGAAGGCGGAACAGCTGCAATGTTGACTTCTTCCGGACAGGCAGCGAATTTCTTTGCTATGTTCAATATCTGTGAAGCAGGAGATCATATTGTGGCTTCCTCTTCGATTTATGGTGGAACCTTCAATCTGATCAGTGTGACAATGAAGAAAATGGGAATTGACGCAACATTTGTTTCTCCGGATGCAACAGAAGAAGAATTAAATGCGGCATTCCAGCCAAATACAAAGCTGATGTTTGGTGAGACGATTGCCAATCCGGCACTTACTGTTCTGGATATTGAGCTTTTTGCAAAGGTTGCGCATGCGCATAGTGTACCGCTGATCGTGGATAATACCTTCCCGACACCGGTCAACTGTCGTCCGATCGAATGGGGAGCAGATATTGTGACACATTCGACTACAAAATATATGGACGGACATGGAGCAGCAGTCGGTGGAGCAATCGTAGACAGTGGTAAATTTGACTGGATGGCTCATGCAGATAAATATCCCGGACTTTGCACACCGGATGAAAGCTATCATGGAATTACCTATGCTGAGAAATTCGGAAAAGAAGGCGCATTTATCACAAAATGTACTTCTCAGTTGATGCGTGATCTCGGATCGATCCAGGCACCACAGAATGCATTTATCCTGAATCTCGGACTGGAATCTCTTCATGTGCGTATGCCAAGGCACGTGGAGAACGGACAGGCTGTGGCAGAATTTCTGGAGCAGCACCCAAAGGTTGCTTATGTCAATTATCCGGGACTTCCATCTAACAAATACTATGAAAGAGCAAAGAAATACATGCCAGACGGGGGCTGTGGAGTGGTATCTTTCGGATTGAAAGGTGGAAGAGAAGCTGCTTCCGTATTCATGCAGAATCTGAAGCTTGGAGCGATTGAAACCCATGTGGCAGATGCGAGAACCTGTTGCCTGAACCCGGCAACATCCACACATCGCCAGATGAATGATGAGCAGTTAAAAGAAGCAGGGGTTCCGGCAGAACTGATTCGCATCAGTCTGGGACTTGAAGATAAAGAGGATCTGATCGCAGATATTTCTGCGGCACTTGACGCAATTCAATAATCGTGTCACAATGACAGATAAAGAAATCTGATCAGACAGGAGGAAAAGAGTCATGACAAAGAAATCAGAAAGACAACCAATCAAAGCAGAAAATGTAGCGGGTGGCGCAGGCTATATCCTGAAGGAAGAACTGATCAAAGGTGAACAGCTCGGTGCGTACTGCAAGATGTTCAATGAAGTAACGTTAAAACCTGGATGTGAGATCGGATATCATGAGCATCATGGAGAGACTGAGACTTACTATCTGACAAAAGGGGCAGGCATTTACAATGATAATGGCAAAGAATATCCGGTAGAAGTTGGTGATGTGACTTTCTGTGCAGACGGAAATGGACATGGCATCAAGAATGCGGGGGAAGAAGATCTTGTGTTTGTGGCGCTTATTTTGAAAGAATAGTGTGAAGAGGGACGGATCCTGGCGCAAATGATATTGATCGTCACCTATGAAACTATCACTGGCAGTTTCATACGGATGCATGGCAACTCCGAAGCTTGTACAAAAAAGGGGATGATGTTCGTGTGAACATGGACACCACCCCTATTTTTGTGCGCTCTTAGCCGCAACGATTCAATATCATTTGCGCCGGGATCCTGTGCTGCTCAAAATTTTTAGAAATAAGAGTTGGCGATTTAGTGAATGGTCTTCTTGTGGGGATAGGAAACATTATGCAAAGAAATCCTGTATTCCTTGAAGCAGTCTCTTATTATCTTCCGGAGCCATAATGCAGAACCGGAAGTATTCCCCGCCCAGTTCTTTGAAGCTGGAGCAGTCTCTCACCATCAGACCCTGCTTGATCAGAAATTCAAACACATCCGCAGAAGTAACTCCCTCTTTTTCAATCTTTACTAGTACAAAATTCGCATAAGCAGGATACACAGTCAGCACATTGATTTTGGAGATTTCAGTGCACATTTTGTCTCGCTCGGAGAGGATCAGATCCCGTGTTTTCCGGATATACTCCTGATCCTGGAGCATTTTCTCACCAGCGTAAGCGCCGAGGCTGTTCAGACTCCATGGGTTCTGCATCAGCAGAAGATCCTGAAGAAACTGGCTGTTACTGGTTGCACCGTAGCCGAGGCGGAGACCAGGTGCGGCATAAAATTTGGATACGCCACGGAGAATCATCAGATTATCAAAACTGCTGATCAGAGACATGGAAGAAATTTCATTAATATCCGGTGCAAATTCAACGTAAGTCTCATCGATCATCAAGAAAGAGCCAGCCTCCCGGCAGCAGTCCAGAATGGTCTGGATCTCAGGCATTTTGAGAGCGGACGAAGTCGGATTGTTCGGGTTACATAATATCACCAGATCATAGCCCTTCCTGATTTCTTCGCAGAAGGCATGGATATCAAGATGGAACAGATCTGACTCTTTTAACAGGTAAGTATGGATGGAACTTCCCACCAGATCCAGTTCACGTCCATACTCGGAATAAGTTGGTCCAAGAACCAGCGTTTTTTGTGGTTTCCGTGTCTGGATCAGGAGAGAGATCAGCTCGGTAGAACCATTTCCGACGATTACATGTTCCGGTAAAATCTGGCAGTAATCGGCAATCACTTTCTTCAAAGTAGTGTAATTTCGGTCCGGATAACTACTGAGAAGATCCAGATGTGCAGCAAGATCTTTTTTCAGGTTTTTGGATAATCCAAGTGGGTTGACATTGGCTCCAAAGCAGACGATCTCGTCCACCGGTACATGATAAAATGCGGCGACAGCAGCGGTGTCACTTCCATGAAACTGCGGTTTTGCTTCCATAAATAGTATTCTCCTTTGTGTATAACAAAAATCTGTGAATTAAAAAAATCGGGTATTCCGCATTGCCTGATATGCAGAATAATGTTATAATTTATTATAATGTCTTTTTGAAAAAATGCAATGCAGAAGTAGGTGGCAAGCTTGAAGAATAAAATAAAAAAATTTTCCAAAGGAGATTTTCGAACTGTTCATCCGGAGATTGTACTGCCGGTAACGAATCTTGAGATGACGATCGGGGAAGGAGAGTCCTGCCAGGGAAGTTTCATTTTGAAGAACAGGAAAGAAGGAGATATCAGAGGACTTGTATATTCTTCTTCTTTTCGTATACATTTAGAAGAACAGGGATTTGAGGGCAACCCGGTGGAACTCCGTTTTACTTATGATGGAAGTGGACTTGCTCCCGGGCATGTTGAACAGGGAAAGTTTACGATTGTATGTAATGGTGGAGAATTTGAGGTAAACTTTACTGCGATCATTGAAAAACCATCAGTCGAGACTTCCTGTGGAAGAGTACAGAATATCCGTGATTTTAAAAGGCTGGCGATGGAGAACTTTATTGAGGCACACCGTCTTTTCAGATCACGCGATTTTTATGACGTGATAAAGTATGAAGAGCCAAGGATAAAGGCACTTTATGATAATATTAGGAAATGGTCTCTCGGTGAGCAGGCGATGGAAGAATTTCTGGTCGGAATCAAACAGAAAGAATGTATTTTCCTGACAATGGGACGGAATCAGAGAACCTTCCGCAATTTAAAAGAAGCAACCCGTGAGATTATTCATTTTACAAAGAATACTTGGGGATTTATGCCGGTGAAGGTGCATGTGAGCGGTGATTTTATCCAGATTGGAAGGGATAACTTTACAACGGACGATTTTGTGGGAAATCTGTTTGATTTCAGTTATATCATTCATCCGGAAAAGGCTCATGCGGGAAATAATTATGGACAGATTGTTTTTGAAAGTCCGTATGAATCGCTGACCTATGAGGTAATGTTGGCCAATCACAAAGATCATGCAGAGAACAGACGTGTGGCAGATAAGACGATTGCATCAATCATAAAGGATTTCCTTGCGTGCAATGCGGAAGGAAAGGATCTGACAGCCTGGGCGGATGCAACAAGAGAAAAACTGAAGGGACTGGATATATATTCAGAAGACGGAGATGTTTATCCATTGTTTGATGCACATCTTAACCTGCTCTGTAAGGAGCCGGACAAGGCCAGTGGTATTCTGGATGATTACAATTACAGCCGTTTCTCAGTGAATAAGGATTCGGTCATTTCATCGTATTATCTGTATCTGACTGCGCTTTTGAGAAAATCAGGCAGCCAGGTTAACAAAGCAATTGAAGAACTGAATAAGGCATATATGAAAGAACCAACTTCATGGGAGCTTGTGTGTATGCTGATTGACATTGATCCGGAATATAAAAACTACAGCAAAAAATTACAGGTTCTGGAACGCCACTGCAGCAACGGTGCGAACCAGGTAATTCTGTATTGGCAGGCATACCGGTGTTTTCTGGAGAAGCCAACCTGTCTGAAAAAGCTCTCGGCATTTGAAGTACAGATTCTCAATTTTGCGCAGAAGCACGGAGTCCTGACGAAGGAAATTGCGCTTTATATGGCGAACCTTGCATCCCAACAGCGGACTTATGATAAGAATCTGGATGTTGTGATGCAGAAGGTTTATCGGATTTTCCCGGATCCACAGATTCTGACAGCAATTTGTACCCATCTGATCCGTGGCAATCGGACAACACCGGAATGCTTTAAGTGGTATGCCTTGGCAGTAAAAGAAGATCTGAAGATTGCGCAGCTTTTTGAATATTATATGATGACTGTGGATGACAAATATCTGGACAGACAGTTTCCAAAATCCGTATTACTTTACTTCCGGCATGGAAACACACTGGAATATAAAAAAGCAGCGGTGTTGTATGCAAATCTGATTAACTGTGAGGAAGAAAGCAGTGAGCTTTACAGTGCTTACAGAGAGCAGATGGAGCGGTTTGCCTGGATGCAGCTTGAGAATCGAAGGATCAATGATATTCTGCATATTATTTACAAACGCTGCTGTACTGAGCGGGATATGACACCGGAAAGAATCCGAGCAGTTTATGATATCTGCCATGCTTATGAGATTAAGACAACGGTAAAGAACATGGCGTTTGTCATGGTAATCGAGCCTGACGGAACGATCAGTCAGAAAGTACAGTACAGTGCGGATGGAGTGATTGTATATTTATACAATAAAGACGCACGGATTGTCTGGGAATCAAAAGACGGCCGCCATTACATTGATTCCATTCCATATGAGACTATGAGGATGTTCTATGAGAACCGGTATATGGAAATCTGCAAAAAATATCAGGAAGAGCATGAGGAAGAGGAACGAAAGAAAGAGAAAAAAGAACTGACCTGGGATATGCTTAGAGAGCACGGGCTGGAGATGGCAGATGAAAAAGAAGTGTTTAAAATGTGCAGTATGCGCCTGCGTGAAGAAGGTACGGAGGAGGATGATTTTCTTCTGGCATTATGCTTTGAACTGTTTCTGAAAGATCAGTATGATAAGCAGACGCTGTCTTATCTTGCTGAGTATTATTGTGGATCGACCCGTAATATGAAGAAACTCTGGCATGTGGCAAGAGATTATGATATTACAACCTACAAGCTTTCAGAAAGAATCATTACGCAGATGCTTTTCTCGGAAACTATGTTTGGTGAGGAAGAAATTTTTGCGGATTATTATGAAGGAAGAACGTATTTCCGTTTAAAGAGAGCATATCTTGCTTATGTTTCAAGAGAATATGTGGTGAACGGACGCCAGGTAAAAGGATGTATTTTTGTAATCATCGCAAATGAATACCGCAAAGAGGAAGATCTTCCGGATATCTGTAAGATCGCCCTGCTAAAATATTATTCCAGCAGGGAAGTGCATCAGGAACTGGAACCGATGCTACGGGAATTCCTGCGCGAAATGTGTGAAAAACAGCTGTATTTTTCTTTCTATTTGAAGTATCCGGAGAACTGGCTCAGAGAAGTGCAGCTTTATGATAAGACGATGATCGAATATCACGCAAAACCTGGAAGCAAAGTGGCAATTTCCTACCAGATACGGAAAGGCGAAAGTGATAATATGAATTATCAGGAAGAAATACTGCTTCCGGCATATGAAGACACTTATATCAAGAGCTTTATTTTGTTTGGTGATGAATCTCTGCGTTATTATTTTACAGAGACGAATAAGGATAAGGTGACGGTTACGGAAAAAAGTGACTATAAGCCGCGTGAGGTGAGACCAATCGGAAAATTTGGAAGACTGAATGATATGACATCACTGAAGAATGAAGCACTGGCAATCGCGATGAAGGAATTTGCAACAGAAAAACAGCTTGCTGAGGATATTTTTGTTGCTTACTAAAGGAGGAAATACTTCATGACACATGGAAGTATTATAGGATATGACATCAATGCAAAGATGTGTCAGATCAGTTATTATAATGAAAAAACACAGGAACCGGAGACGGTGGATACCGGAATTGAAAAAGAGAACAATCAGATTCCTCTGGTGATGAACTATTATAAAGAGACCTGGACTTACGGAAGACAGGCAAGAAGGATGTCTACGGTAAGGGACAGTATCTGCGTGGAAGGGATCTGGGAGTGTGCGCTTGGCAATAGGAAAATTGAGGTAGACGGACAGGAATATGAAGGCGTCCAGCTGCTGGCGGATTTTGTAAAGTACACGTTGAACGGATTTGAAGAAATTGAAAGCATCACGTTTACAGTCCCGGAGAAAAACGAAGACATCCGCGTCTTGCTGAAGGGAATCGGACAGAAACTCGGAGTGGCAAAGGAAAATATTTATGTTCAGGACTACAAGGAAAGCTTCTGTCATTATATGTTTAACCAGCCGAAAGAATTATGGCAGTATGAAGCGGCACTTTTTTACTGTGACGAGGATGTGATCCGGGCATATATGTTGCGGGAACTGAAGAACAGTTCGCAGAAAAGCAGAGAAAGCTTTGTGACGGTGGACAAGGTGGCAGATGCACGTATGGAAGAACTGGAAGCAGTTTATCCGGTGCTGCATGTTGAGAAGGCAAAAGCGGCAGATGAGCATTTTAAACGTTTTATCCAGAGTGTATTCAACAAGAAGATGATCTCTTCTGTCTTTTTGACAGGAGATGGATTTGAAAATAACTGGTATCCGAATTCTCTGCGCGTTCTCTGTAACGGACGCCGTGCGTTTATGGGAAATAATCTGTACAGTAAAGGAGCGTGTTATACAGCGCAGCGCAGAAAAGAGGAACAGTCAGATGCACCAGTCTACCTGGATGAGACAAAACTGACCGAGCAGATTTCCGTGCGGATGCGCGTGAATGGAGAAGAAGGCTGGTACCCACTGGTATCCTGGGGCAATCACTGGTACGAATCAGACAGACAGTTCGAGGTGCTTCTTGGTGATACAGAGGATATTGAGATCCATGTAGATTCTCTGGTGACCGGCAGGCATCTTGTGGAGTCGGTTTCTCTGAAAGGTATGCCGGACCGGAAAAACTATGCGCTTCGTCTGAAAATTAGTACATTCTTCTCGGATGAAAAGACCTGTCATATTATTTTTGAAGATATGGGATTTGGCGAATTTTTTGCGCCATCAGGATTCCGGTTGGAGAAGATCATTGAATTAGGAGGCAGCAATGGGCAGTTTAATTCTTTGTCATAAGAAAAAGGCAAAACATCCCTATGAAATTTCGAGGATCCATACAAGGATCAGTACACTGGAAGAGCTGTGTTATTATCTGTGCAACAATCTGTATCTGATCGATTATACGATCATGAATGAGCAGCTCTGCAGATGGATCGCAGATGAACTGGAAATGCAGGATCTTGCAGTAAAGCTGGTGGAACTGATCCGGAATCATGGTTCCGTGGAGAAATTTGTGGTTCTTGTGCTACATGAATCCAGAATCTACACACCGGGTGAAATGGCACACATCCAGAATGTTCTGGAGAAACTCAAGAACCAGAAAGAAGTAGAACGTCAGAAATACAAAGCAGATAAGCTGATGGAAAGTGGAGAACTGGAATCGGCAATCCTGGTTTACATGTCGATCGTCAACGGAGAAAAGGATGATTCGGTAGATAAGCGTTTTTATGGTCGCGTGTCTGCGTGTCTTGCCGGAGCATATGGGAGAGCATTTCTGTATGAAGAGTCGGCGAGAATGTATGAGAAGGCGTATAAGATCTGTGAAGATAATAAAATGCTCGAAGGTTACCTGTATGCAAGTTCCAGATACATGCCGCAGGATGAATATCAGAAGATGGTCATGGGCAATGAAATCCTTTTGGAAATTGACAACAAACTTACAGAAAAGATAGAAAAAGTGAGAGAAAATATCAACATCGAACCGTCAAAGGAACTGTTTGAAGAATGGAAAAAAGAGTACAGAAGAGCATAGTGTACGGGAGAAAGTTCAAGGCTGTGTATTGATTTTCGGAAAATCATGTATTATACTCTCTATGTAAAAATTAAGCGGATACAACAAATAGGAGAAGACAAAACGATGAGCGAACTTGAAAGAGTAGAGACTGGTTTAGGTGAAGAATGTGGTGTATTCGGTGCCTATGATATGGATGGTGGCGATGTTGCGCCGTCAGTGTACTATGGTTTGTTTGCCCTTCAGCACAGAGGGCAGGAAAGCTGCGGAATTGCAGTGACAGATACCTATGGCAAGCGGAAAGTTCATTTCAGAAAGGGACTAGGACTAGTCAATGAAGTATTCGATGAGGAAGAACTTGGCAAATTAAAGGGAAACCTTGGCGTCGGACATGTGCGGTATTCGACAGCAGGGGGAACTCGTGCGGAAAATGCACAGCCACTGGTTCTGAATTATGTGAAAGGTACATTGGTGATTGCCCATAATGGTAATCTGACGAATGCGATCGAGCTTCGTCATGAACTGGAATATACCGGAGCAATCTTCCAGACAACGATTGATTCGGAAGTGATTGCCTATCATATTGCAAGAGAGCGTCTGAAGGTTTCAAAGGCAGAGGATGCGGTCAGGAATGCAATGAAGAAAATTGAAGGCGCATATGCACTGGTTGTATCAAGCCCGCGTAAGATGATCGGAGCGAGAGATCCATTTGGTCTCAAACCACTCTGTATCGGCAAGAGAGATAATACTTGGTTCCTGGCATCGGAAAGCTGTGCCCTTGCAGCAGTTGGTGCAGACTTTATCCGTGACGTGGAACCGGGAGAGATTGTCAGCTTTACAAAGCATGGAGTATCTTCGGACAAAAGTATGCAGATTCCACCTGAAAAGCAGGCACGTTGTATTTTTGAGTACATTTATTTTGCACGTATGGACAGCGTAATCGACAACATCAATGTATATCATGCAAGGATTGTTGCAGGAAAGGCTCTTGCACAGTCTTATCCGGTAGAGGCTGATCTGGTTGTCGGTGTGCCGGATTCCGGACTGGTTGCGGCAAAAGGATATTCGGAATATTCCGGAATCCCTTACGGTATGGCATTCCACAAGAACAGTTATGTAGGAAGAACCTTTATCAAGCCGAAACAGAGTCAGAGAGAGTCCAGTGTGAAGATCAAACTGAATGTTATTGAAGAGGTTGTACGGGGCAAGCGTATTGTTATGGTAGATGATTCCATCGTCCGTGGAACGACCTGTGCAAATATCATCAAGATGCTCAAAAAAGCAGGAGCAAAAGAAGTTCATGTAAGAATCAGTTCGCCACCGTTTTTACATCCTTGTTATTTTGGTACAGATGTACCGTCGAATGATCAGCTCATTGCTCATTCACATACAACGGAGCAGATCCGTGAAATGATCGGAGCAGATTCTCTTGGATATATGGAAATAGATAAGCTGAAAGACATGGTTGGAGATCTTGGATACTGCGATGCATGTTTTACAGGAAATTACCCGATGCGCGTTCCGGGAAAAGATATTTCCCACGCGTTTGAGTCAGAAGAATAGGGAGGATAAGACTATGGGATACGACAAGTATGTAAGTCCGCTTTCAGAGCGGTATGCCAGCAAGGAGATGCAGTATATTTTTTCTCCGGACATGAAATTTAAGACATGGAGAAAACTCTGGATCGCACTTGCAGAGACAGAAAAAGAGCTGGGGCTCAATATTACAGATGAACAGATCGCAGAACTGAAAGAGCATGCAGAGGATATCAATTACGATGTCGCAAAAGCACGTGAAAAAGTAGTGCGCCATGATGTGATGTCTCATGTATATGCATATGGACAGCAGTGCCCGAAAGCAAAAGGGATCATTCATCTGGGAGCAACTTCCTGTTATGTAGGTGATAATACCGATATCATTATCATGGCAGAGGCTCTGAAACTTGTTAAGAAAAAGCTGGTTAATGTTCTGGATGAACTTTCAAAGTTCGCAGATCAGTATAAAGATCTTCCGACACTTGCATTTACTCATTTCCAGCCAGCACAGCCGACAACGGTTGGGAAGAGAGCAACTCTGTGGATGCAGGAATTTTCTATGGATCTTGCAGATCTTGATTATGTGCTTGGAAGCCTGAAACTTCTTGGATCAAAAGGAACAACCGGTACACAGGCAAGCTTCCTGGAACTGTTTGAGGGAGATCAGGAAACCATTGATAAGATCGATCCAATGATTGCTAAGAAGATGGGATTTGAAGCATGCTATCCGGTATCCGGACAGACCTATTCCCGTAAAGTGGATACAAGAGTTGTGAATGTTCTTGCCGGAATTGCAGCAAGTGCACACAAATTCTCCAATGACATCCGTCTTCTCCAGCATCTGAAAGAAGTGGAAGAGCCGTTTGAAAAGACACAGATCGGATCTTCTGCAATGGCATATAAGAGAAATCCAATGAGAAGCGAACGAATCGCATCTCTGTCCCGTTACGTGATGATTGATGCGCTGAACCCGGCGATTACTTCTGCTACACAGTGGTTTGAACGTACTCTGGATGACTCTGCGAACAAGCGTCTGAGTGTACCGGAAGGTTTTCTTGCGATTGACGGTATTCTGGATCTGTGCCTGAATGTCGTTGACGGACTGGTTGTATATCCAAAAGTAATTGAAAAACGCCTGATGTCTGAACTTCCGTTCATGGCAACAGAGAATATTATGATGGATGCAGTAAAAGCTGGTGGAGACCGTCAGGAACTGCATGAAAGAATCCGTGAACTTTCGATGGAAGCAGGAAAGAATGTTAAAGAAAAAGGTCTGGACAACAACCTTCTTGAACTGATCGCGTCAGATGATGCATTTAATCTGAGTCTGGAAGATCTTCAGAAAACAATGGATCCATCCAAATATGTAGGACGTTCCAAAGAACAGGTCGAAGCATTCCTTAAGAATGTGATCCGGCCGATCCTGGATGAAAATAAAGAGCTGCTTGGTGTAAAAGCAGAGATCAATGTATAGAATAACTGAATAAACAGAATGGAAGAGCAGGAAGCAGATTTCCGGGTAAGACGGAAGATTGTTTCCTGCTTTTTATTTATGTTTCATGGTCTGAAAATAACTTCTTTGAAATATCAATATAGTAAAAAATTAATGCGTTCATCTGAAAGAATCTATAAATCCCATGGAAATGCATAGATATTAAATCGTCATTAATTAGACAATTTGACGAAAAATATGAAAACTGAGTTTTTGACAAACACAGAAAAGCGCGAAAAAACGCACTTATTTAGAGCAAATTTATTATGTTATCGTAATAACATGGTGATAATACACAAAAAATAAATAAGTTAACTGAAAATATTGCATAAAAACTATAAATAGGTTATTATAGATTCAACAGATAAAAACTATAAGGGATGTCTATTAAAAAGGAGGGTTACCGTATGAGTATTAACGATTTAGTATTAAAGGTAAATGATGTCCTAACAGGATCGGTGCTGATCATAGCACTTGTAGGTATTGGCTTGCTGTTCACATTTAAGCTTGGATTTATCCAGATCCGTGGTTTTAAAGATGGATGGAACAGAACTTTTGGCGGACTTTTTAGTAAGAAAGGGGATGCCGGAAAAGACGGAATGTCTTCTTTCCAGGCACTTGCAACAGCAATCGCCGCTCAGGTTGGTACCGGTAATATCGCCGGAGCTGCAACTGCAATTGCAGTCGGTGGTCCGGGAGCAATCTTCTGGATGTGGATCAGCGCATTCCTCGGAATGTCAACGATCTTCGCAGAAGCGGTTATGGCTCAGAAGTTCAAGCAGGTCAGTGATGACGGAACCGTAACTGGTGGTCCGGTATATTACATACGAGGAGCATTTAAAGGAACGTTCGGAAAAGTTCTGGCAGCTATTTTTGCAGTGCTGATCATCTTTGCACTTGGATTCATGGGCAATGCAGTTCAGTCTAACTCAATCGCAGCATCATGGAACACTGCATTCGGAATTCCGAAGATTGCAATGGGTATTTTTATAGCAGTTGTTTCTTTGTTTGTATTCACAGGTGGTATGAAGCGAATCGCAAAAGTTACTGAACTGATCGTGCCGATCATGGCAGCATTTTATATAGTAGGTTCTTTGATCGTAATTTTTGCAAACGTTACAGCAATCCCGGCAGCATTCCATGACATTATTGTTGGTGCGTTTAAACCGGCAGCAGTAGCAGGTGGTGCAATGGGCGCAACCTTGAAGCTTGCAGTACAGAAAGGTGTGGCAAGAGGTCTCTTCTCCAATGAAGCTGGTATGGGTTCTACACCACACGCACATGCAGTAGCAAAAGTAAACCATCCGGTTGAACAGGGCTTTGTAGCTATGATCGGTGTGTTCATTGATACATTCGTAATTCTTAACCTGACAGCATTTGTTATTATCACAACAGGATCAAGAACGAGTGGTTTTACAGGTGCACAGCTGAGCCAGTATGCTTTCTCTACTTTATATGGTAAGTTCGGTGAGATCTTTATCGCGATCTGTATGTTATTCTTTGCATTCTCAACGATCATCGGATGGTATTTCTTCGGTGAAGCAAACATCCGTTACCTGTTTGGGGCAAAAGCTGTTAAAATTTACTCAATCATTGTGTGTATCTGCGTAGCACTCGGATCACTTCAGGAAGTAGACCTTGTATGGAATATGGCAGACTGCTTTAACAGTATGATGGTTATCCCGAATGCGATTGCACTGGTAGCACTCAGTGGTCTTGTTAAGAAGACGCATGACGATTACTATAATAATTTCCTGCCAAATCAGAAAAAAGGCAAATAGATAATTTGTATAATATCTGAAAAATAGTTATAGAAAAAAACAATAAGAAATATACAAAAAAATCTATAAAAAGACTAGCATTTTGTATAAATGTGTGTTATAGTAATCATGTCAGCAAGAAAGATGCTGCAAAATGTATAAAAAATGCAGTCAATTAGATAGTAGGTTGATATTTCCTGCGAGAGAATCATTTATAAAGATATTTGATAAATGGTCGCCGAAGATGCAAACCGTAGAGTAGTAAAGCTCGTTGAATGGTGAAACTTTCAGGCAAAAGGATCGGGAAAGGTACTACACTCTGAATCCGGAATTACCGAATTTACAAGGAGACAGAAAGGACGTTTAAAACAGAGAAGTTGTTTTGGCGTCCTTTTTTGATACCAGATATATGTTAAAAAATTATCTGGAGTATTTCAGACACAGGGAGTCAAAAAAGACCGCATAAACGGACAGGGGACGAAAGGAAGAAGCGGCTATGAATACTGGATTTATGATTATCACAAATAATCCACTGGTAAAAGAAAAACTGGGGGAAGATTATCATGTGGAATACGAAGAACTTTCTTATGAGGACACACTTAAAAAAGTTCAGAAGATGATCTTCCAGGGATACCGACTTTTGACACATCCGCTGTCCGGAAGCGTAAAACCGAATGAGACTCCATATAAGTCGGTTATGCTCTCGGAAACGCCGGAAGGCCTGGATGCACAGGCGATGCAGATCATTGCAAGCGCTATTCAGGCGTGCGGTAAATTTCAGTTTAAGTCTGATCTTTATAAACCTCAAGTTTATGCAGACTTTCAGCTTGTAGATTACACATTGATCTCAAGTGCTCTGCCGTCAGCAGAAAGCTGGCGCTAAAAAAGGCTGTAGAAGTACATGCGGTTTAGTGTACTTTTGAGCATATAACAAACACATTCAAAAAAGGAGGGAATTTACAGTGAAATTAGAAGTAGGTCACATTTTTATTAACGACATTCAGTTCGCATCTGAATCAAAGATCGAAAATGGTGTTCTTTATGTTGACGAAGAAGCTGTAAAGGCAATCGTTCTTGAGGACGAAAAAATCAAAGGTGTTAAATTTGATATCGCAAAACCAGGTGAAAGCGTTCGTATCACTCCGGTTAAAGATGTTATTGAACCACGTGTTAAAGTTGAAGGAAGAGGGGGAGTCTTCCCAGGCGTTATCGCAAAAGTTGACACTGTAGGTAGTGGTAAGACATATGCATTAAAAGGAATGGCTGTTGTAACAGCTGGTAAGATCGTGGGATTCCAGGAAGGTATCATCGATATGTCTGGCCCGGGTGCAGAATATACACCATTTTCTAAACTTAACAACTTAGTAGTTGTTTGCGAACCAGTTGAAGGAATCAAACAGCATGAATATGAAAAAGCTGTTCGTCTTGCTGGATTCAGAGTAGCAGTTTACCTTGGAGAACTTGCTCGTGAACTCACACCAGACGAGACAAAGACATATGAGACATACGGAATCATGGAAGGAAAAGAAAAATTCCCGAACCTTCCGAGAGTTGCTTATGTACAGATGCTTCAGAGCCAGGGACTTCTCCATGACACATATGTATACGGTGTTGATGCTAAGAGAACACTCTCTACAATCATGAACCCGACAGAAGTTATGGACGGAGCTATCGTATCTGGTAACTGTGTATCCGCTTGCGATAAGAACCCAACATATGTTCATGAAAACAACCCGGTTGTACATGACCTGTTCGAAGAACACGGAAAAACAATCAACTTCGTTTGCCAGATTCTTACAAACGAAAACGTATACCTTGCTGATAAGATGCGTTCATCTGACTGGACAGCTAAGATGTGCCGTCTGTTAGACCTTGATGCAGTTATCGTATCTCAGGAAGGATTCGGTAACCCGGATACTGACCTTATCATGAACTGCAAGAAGATCGAAGCTGAAGGCGTTAAGACTGTAATCATTACAGACGAATATGCCGGACGTGACGGAAAATCTCAGTCACTGGCAGATGCTGATCCGGCTGCAGACGCAGTTGTAACCGGTGGAAATGCTAACCAGGTAATCGTACTTCCTAAGATGGATAAAGTAATCGGAACAGAAGATTTTGTTACAACCATTGCTGGTGGTAATGAACATTCTCGTCGTGAAGATGGAACAATCGAAGTTGAAATTCAGGCCATTACCGGTGCTACAAATGAAACCGGATTTGGATATCTGAGTGCACGCTAGGAATGGAGGACGTAAAGATAATGAGTAAAATTAAAGTTGTACATTATATCAATCAGTTCTTCGCTCAGATTGGTGGAGAAGAAAAAGCTGATTATCCTGCTGAACTTCGCGTAGGCGAAATCGTTGGACCTGGACAGGCTCTGACACAGCAGTTTGGAGAAGAAGCAGAGATCATAGCTACAATCGTTTGCGGTGACTCTTACTTCAATGAAAACCTTGACAAAGCAAAAGCTGATATTCTTGAAATGGTTAAGAGCCAGAATCCTGATATCTTCATCGCTGGACCTGCTTTCAATGCTGGACGTTACGGTGTTGCATGCGGAACTATCTGTGATGCAGTACAGGAAGAACTCGGAATCCCGGCAGTAACTGGTATGTACGTTGAAAACCCAGGTGCTGATATGTTCAAGAACAAAGTTTACACAGTATCTACAAAGAACAGTGCAGCTGGTATGAGAGACGCAGTTAAGAAACTTGCTCCTCTTGCTCTTAAGATCGCTAAAGGCGAAAAAATCGGTGCTTCTTGCCAGGAAGGTTACATGCCGAACGGAGTTCGTGTAAACTTCTTCGAAAAAGAACGTGGATCTAAGAGAGCTGTTAAGATGCTCCTTAAGAAACTGGCAGACAAGCCGTTTGAGACAGAGTATCCAATGCCAACATTCGACCGTGTTGATCCACAGCCAGCTATCAAAGATCTTAGCAAGGCTACAATCGCACTTTGTACTTCAGGTGGAATCGTTCCGAAAGGAAATCCGGACCACATCGAAAGTTCAAATGCCTCACATTACGGAGAATATGACATCACAGGTGTTATGGATCTTACAGAAGAGACATACGAAACAGCTCATGGTGGATATGACCCGGTATATGCAAACGAAGATCCAGACCGTGTACTTCCTGTAGACGTTATGCGTGAATTCGAAAAAGAAGGCGTTATCGGAAAACTTCACAACAAATTCTATACAACGGTTGGTAACGGTACAGCCGTAGCTTCTGCAAAAGCTTTCGCTGAGGAATATGCTCAGAAACTTATAGCAGACGGTGTTGACGCAGTTATCATGACCTCTACTTGAGGTACCTGTACACGTTGCGGTGCAACAATGGTAAAAGCAATTGAAGCAGCTGGACTCCCGGTAGTTCATATGTGTACAGTAACTCCGATTTCCATGACAGTTGGTGCGAACAGAATCGTTCCTACGATTGCTATTCCTCATCCACTTGGAAATCCGGCTCTTGAAAAAGATGAAGAGTATGCTCTTCGTAAGGGTCTTGTTGAAAAAGCTCTGAAAGCTCTTACAACAGAAGTAGACGGACAGACAATCTTTGACAACTAAATCATAGTTAGAAGGTCATGTAATTTTATTAAAAAAGGAGAGAACGTTATGAGCAAAGTTTATGACGTGATCGTCCTGGGTGCGGGACCTGCAGGCTTAGCTGCAGGTCTGTACGCAGGAAGAAGCCGTCTTTCAACACTGGTTATTGAGAAAGGTAAAGATGGCGGACAGATCGCAATCACAGATGACATCGAAAATTATCCTGGACAGATCGTAGAAGGGGAAAGCGGTCCTTCTCTTATCGCAAGAATGACACAGCAGTGTGAAAAATTCGGCGTTGAGAGAGCCTCAGATGTAATTAACGAAGTACACCTGGACGGCGATATCAAAGTACTGAAGAGTGCGAAGGCTGAATATCAGTCAAAGACGGTTATCATCGCAACCGGAGCTTTTGCAAGACCGATCGGATGCAAAGGCGAAAAAGAGTTCATGGGCAAGGGCGTTTCTTACTGCGCTACCTGTGATGCAAACTTCTTTGAAGATTTTGAAGTATACGTAGTAGGTGGAGGAGACTCTGCTGTAGAAGAAGCTATGTACCTTACAAAATTTGCAAGAAAAGTTACCATTATTCACAGACGTGATGAGCTTCGTGCAGCAAAATCCATCCAGGAAAAAGCTTTCAAGAACGAAAAACTTCACTTTATGTGGGATACGGTTGTAGAAGAAGTTGGCGGTGACGGAATCCTTTCTGAGATGACTGTTAAAAATGTGAAAACAGGTGAACTCACTAAGATCGTAGCTGATGAAGATGACGGAATGTTTGGTGTATTCGGATTTATCGGAACACTTCCAAACTCAAAGATCTATGAAGGAACAGGCCTTGAGATGGATGAAAGAGGATATATTCCGACAGATGCAGATATGCACACTAATATCCCAGGCGTATTCGCAGCAGGCGATATCCGCGTTAAGAGCTTAAGACAGGTTGTTACAGCTGCAGCTGATGGAGCAATCGCAGCTACACAGGCAGAAAAGTATATTAACGAATTAAAATAATAAACACTTTTTAATAGAGTGAGGAGGACATTTGACATGTTAGAAGTAGATAAGAAAACATTCGAAGACGAAGTCTTAAAAGCAGAAGGTTATGTATTCGTAGATTTCTTTGGTGATGGATGTGTTCCGTGCCAGGCTCTGATGCCGTTCGTACACGAAATGGCAGATAAATACGGAGATAAGATCAAATTCACATCTCTGAATACAACAAAAGCTCGTCGTCTTGCTATCGGACAGAAGATCCTTGGACTTCCGGTTATGGCTATTTACAAAGATGGCGAAAAAGTTGAAGAAGTAGTAAAAGACGATGCTACACAGGAAAGCATCGAAGCAATGATTAAGAAATATATCTAATCATTATTTAATTAGGTGAGCCGCGCACAGCCGGCAGAGATCCGGCTGTGTGCTCACAATATATAATCGCGTAAAGCGTGTAAAACTATTATCAAAACAAAATTTTAAAAGAAAGGAAGGAGGAAAAGACATCATGGCAATTTTAAAAGATAAAAAAGTTGTTATTATCGGTGACCGTGACGGTGTACCGGGACCAGCAATCGCAGAATGCGTTAAGACAGCTGGCGGAGATGTAGTTTTTTCTTCAACAGAATGTTTCGTCTGAACTAGCGCAGGCGCAATGGATCTGGAGAATCAGAAAAGGGTAAAAGAATTTGCTGAGGAGTACGGCCCGGAAAACGTAGTCGTAATCGTAGGCGCAGCTGAAGGAGAAGCAGCAGGACTTGCTGCAGAAACCGTTACAGCAGGAGACCCGACATTCGCAGGTCCGTTGACAGGGGTCCAGCTTGGACTCACAACTTATCACGTATGTGAACCAGAGTTAAAAAAAGAATTTGACCCGGCTGTTTACGATGAACAGGTAGGCATGATGGAAATGGTCCTTGATGTTGATGATATCGTAGACGAAATGTCAGCAATCCGCAACGAATATTGCAAATACCTCTAAGATAAAGAGGGATTTATCCTTCGAAGCGGAATATCTGAGATAGAGGTACAGGCGGCAGGATTCTTCCTGTCGCCTGTTTTATTGCCAGGCATATCGGGAACATGCTGGTATTGCATTAGTGAATTGCCTAGCATCTCGGAAGCGTGCCAGTGATGCGCTTCTGATAAAAGCTTGTTTAGCGCATTCTGCCCAAAATCTTTTAAATCAGGACAGGTAGATTATACGCGCATATCACGGAGAAATGAATGATGGTGACACTCGTAAAAAGAGAATGTCAGGAAAGGTGGAAACCAGCGATGAACAGTGTAATTAAAGGAGCAGGATATGTACTCGTACATACCCCGGAAATGGTAGTTTACAACGGAACAACACAGACAACAGAAAGAGTTGTTAATCCGGAATCAGAATATTTAAAAGAACTTAGAGATCATCTTCGGTCATATGATACATGTGTAAATTATTGGCCGAATCAGGTATATATCGGAAATGCAACACCGGACGACCTTGCCCAGGTTGAATTTCCTTACTACGATAAAGTAAAAGAAGGTGCAGAGCGTTACGGAAAATACGGTGAGATCATGCCGGAAGACGAATTCCTTCTTTTAGCTCAGGCATGCGACATGTTCGAAGTTGTTATGCTTGAAAAAGGATTTGTAGCAGCTACAAAAGAAAAATTTGCAGCAGATCCGATCATCACAGATGATATCGTAGAAAAAGTAATCGAGGGATTTGAAATCTCAGAAATCGAACACTTTGTAAATGAAGAGCATGCTGAAGGTCTGTATCATGAAAACAAACTGGTAGGCTGTGTAAAGAGAGCGCATGACATTGATGCAAACCTTTCAGCACATGTTATGCATGAAAACATTATGAGTAAGGCATCCAGTGTGCTCGCCCTCCTCTATGGTGTAAGAAACGCAGGAATCGAAAAGACAGACGTTGAGTATGTCATCGACTGTGCAGAAGAAGCTTGTGGTGATATGAACCAGCGTGGCGGTGGTAACTTCGCAAAAGCAGCAGCTGAAGTTGCAGGACTTTTGAACGCAACAGGTTCTGACTCACGTGGATTCTGTGCCGGACCATCTCACGCACTGATCGAAGCAGCAGCTCTCGTAAAATCAGGCGCATACAAATGTGTAGCTGTAACAGCTGGTGGTTGTACAGCAAAACTTGGTATGAACGGTAAAGACCATGTAAAGAAAGGTCTTCCGATCCTGGAAGACTGCCTTGGCGGATTCTGTGTAATCATCGCAGAAAACGATGGTGTAAACCCGGAAATCAACCTGGATATCCTTGGACGCCATACAGTAGGAACAGGAAGTGCTCCGCAGAACGTAATCGGAAGCCTTGTAGCTGATCCACTGGAAAGAGCAGGACTTAAGATCACAGATATCGATAAATTCTCTCCGGAAATGCAGAACCCGGATATCACAAAACCGGCAGGAGCCGGAGATGTACCGCTTGCTAACTACAAGATGATCGCAGCTCTCGCAGTTAAGAGAGGCGAACTTGACAGAAAAGAACTTGCAAGCTTCGCAGGAGAACACGGACTGACAGGATGGGCTCCGACTCAGGGACATATTCCTTCAGGTGTACCGTACATTGGATTTGCAAGAGAAGATATCCTTGCTGGAAAGATCAATAAAGTCATGATCATCGGAAAAGGAAGTCTGTTCCTTGGACGTATGACCAACCTCTTCGATGGTGTATCTTTCGTAATCCAGGCAAATACCGGTGCAGAAGATAACAGTGGTGTATCAGAAGAAGAAGTAAAAGGACTGATTGCAAAAGCAATGAAAGATTTTGCAGCATCACTCATGGCAACAGAAGAATAAGAAAGGTGGACAAACAAAATGGCAAATAGTATTGAAAGAATGATTGCCGACACCTTTATGGAGATGGCGCAGGGACTGGAGACAGGAAGCTTCGGAAAGCGCCCGAAAGTTGCACTGACCGGAATGGGAAGCGAACATGGAGAAGAAAACTCTATGGCAGCGGCAATTGAAGCGGCAAAAGACGGAATTGATGTATATTATATCGGAACATTAGAAGCAGAAGGCGTTACAACTGTTAAAGTGGCTAACGATGAAGAAGGTCATGATAAGATGGAAGAAATGCTGAAGAATGGAGAAGTAGATGCAGCAGTAACCATGCACTTCCCATTCCCGATCGGTGTATCTACAGTAGGACGCTGTGTAACACCGGCAACTGCAAAAGAAATGTTCATCGCTAATACAACAGGAACATCCAGCACAGACCGTATTGAAGGAATGATCAAAAATGCGATCTACGGAATCATCGCTGCAAAAGCTTGTGGCAAGAAGAATCCGACCGTTGGTATCCTGAATGTAGACGGTGCACGTCAGACAGAGAAAGCTCTGAAGAAACTGCAGGAGAACGGGTATCCGATCGAATTTGCAGAATCAGGAAGAGCAGATGGCGGATGCGTTATGAGAGGAAATGACGTCCTTCAGGCATCCCCGGACATCATGGTAACAGATTCCCTCACAGGAAATATCATGGTGAAAATGCTTTCTTCTTTCACAACAGGCGGAAGCTTTGAAGCTACAGGATTTGGATATGGACCAGGAATCGGAGAAGGATATGAACAGCTTGTCATGATCGTATCCAGAGCATCCGGAGCACCGGTTATCGCAAATGCAATCCGTTACGCAGCACAGCTGGTAAGAGGAAAAGTATTTGAAGTAGCGAAAGAAGAATTTGCAGCTGTTAAGAAAGCTGGATTAAAAGAAATCCTTGATGAGCACAAAGCTTCTCAGAAACCGGCAGCGGCTGAAGAAGAAGTAAAAGAGCCACCGAAGGAAGTCGTTACAGCACAGATTCCAGGTATTGAAGTTATGGATCTGGAAGACGCAGTTAAAGTACTGTGGAAACTCGGTATTTACGCAGAAAGCGGAATGGGATGCACCGGACCAATCATCCGTGTATCAGACGCAAACCTCGCAAAAGCTGAGGAAGAACTGAAAAAGAGCGGATATATTAACTAATAAAATCTGCCTTTTTATAAACACTCTCACTCTAATTCAGGAAGATGGGCTTTCCGGTCATAAGACCGGGAAGCCTTTTTCCTTGCGAAAAACTGTTTTTGCAGAAAGATTATACATTATTTGTCACAGATACTGTGAACGGTAATGATTGTACTGTTTTGTGTACGAAAAATTTTTGGTTGATTTTTAGAATAGGAAATAGTATCATGACAGTTATAAATCCGAAAAAGTGAGAGGGAGAAAGTCATGGATACGCAATTATTACTGAAAACGGCGATGCTTGCCGGTGAAATAATGCTGCGAAGCGGAGCGGAAACGTATCGTGTGGAAGATACCATGCATCATATACTGAAGACGGCGGATCACATCGAGATGGCAGAAGTTCTGGTGATCATGACCGGAATTTCCGCGACGATCAAACTGGAGAACGAAAAGGCAGTTACTGTTACAAAGAGAGTAGAAGAACGGGATACCAATCTAAAGCTCGTCGTAGATGTTAATGAGATTTCCAGGCAGTATTGTGGAGATGATCTGACACTAGAGCAGGCATATGAGAAGCTTTCGACGTTAAAACAGTTCGAGTTCAGCCGCAAGACAACCAACCTGGCAATGATGGGGGTTGGTGTGGGATTTACAATTTTTTTTGGTGGATCCATTGCAGATACCGGGGCAGCCATCATTGTAGGACTTTTTCTTGTTGCCTTTGTATCAGCGGGACAGGATCTGAAATTTCACCCATTTATTCAAGATATTTTCGCAGGATTTGGTGTTGCATTTGCCTGCTGCCTTCTAAAAGAAGGTCTGGGTGATCAGATGAATATGGATACTGTTATGATAGGAAGTTTCATGCCTCTTGTACCGGGAATGGCAATCACCAATGCTGTCAGGGATACCTTGCGGGGGGATTATCTTTCCGGTGGTGCAAGAGTGATGGAAGCTTTCTTAAAAGCACTTGGGATTGCAATTGGAATTGGTATTGGGCTGGCGCTTTGCGCAAAGATTTTTTAGCAGGAAGGAGAGCAAAAAATGAACAGTACTGTTTTTGAAATGATCATCCGGGTATTTGGAGCGTTTTTGTCTATTTACAGTTTTGCGGTTCTCCTTCAGGTTCCGCGCCGCTTTGTTCTTCAGGCTGGTATTGTAGGAGCAATTGGTGGATTTGTTTATCTGCTTGCAATACATTTTGGCAGGGGAGATATGATGGCATCTTTATATTCAGCAGTTGCAGCTGCGGTTGTTTCGCATATTTTTGCGAGAGTTTATAAGACACCGGTTACGTTGTTTCTGATTGCCGGGGTTCTTCCGACTGTTCCCGGGAACGGGATGTACCAGACGGTTCATTATCTGATCGACGGGAACGAGGCGATGTCCGAATTTTATCTGATCCAGACATTGGAGATCGCAGGCGTGATCTCTCTTGCAATTTTTGTCGTGGATACCTTTTTCCAGGCTTTTCAGAAGAGTGAGTGGAAGCAGAATTCCATGAAGTATGTCCGAAAGATCGTTCCTGGAGCTGAGGAACCGCAAAATACAGAAAAACGGGAAAAATAGTGGCTTCGGAATGCTTGAAGTAAAAAAGGGAATGTGTTAGTATTATAAAGATGAACATATATTTGAATGTCATAGAGAACTGTGAATAGTTTATTTTCACAGTGAAAATAAAACAGAAGTTAAAGAGAGGAACACTAAAATGAAAAAAGTCAGAACAAGATTTGCACCGAGTCCGACAGGTAGAATGCATGTCGGTAATTTGCGTACTGCATTATATGCATACCTGATCGCAAAACATGAAGGCGGAGATTTTATGCTCCGTATTGAAGATACAGATCAGGAAAGATATGTAGAAGGTGCATTGGATATTATTTACAGAACACTGGAGAAGACAGGCCTTGTTCATGATGAAGGCCCAGATAAAGATGGCGGTGTCGGACCATACGTTCAGAGTGAAAGACAGGCTTCAGGAATTTACATGAAGTATGCTAAGCAGTTAATTGAACAGGGAGATGCATACTACTGTTTCTGTGATAAAGAACGTCTGGAATCTTTGAAGACTTCTGTATCAGAGGATGGAACACAGATTGTGAATTATGACAAGCATTGTCTGCATCTGAGTAAAGAAGAGATAGAAGCAAACCTTGCAGCCGGAAAGCCATATGTTGTCCGTATCAATATGCCGACAGAGGGAACCACAACTTTCCATGATGAAATTTATGGAGATATTACCGTTCCGAATGCGGAACTGGATGATATGATCCTGATCAAATCAGACGGATATCCGACCTATAATTTTGCGAACGTTATTGATGATCATTTGATGAATATTACACACGTTGTCCGAGGAAATGAATATCTTTCTTCAGCACCGAAGTACAACCGTCTTTACGAAGCATTTGGATGGGAAGTACCGGTCTATGTACATTGCCCGCTGATTACAGATGAGAACCACAAAAAGCTCAGCAAGAGATGTGGACATTCTTCTTACGAAGATCTTCTGGATCAGGGATTTGTAAGTGAAGCAATTGTAAATTATGTGGCACTTCTTGGATGGTGTCCGCAGGATAACAGAGAGATCTTCTCACTGCCGGAACTTGTTGAAGCATTTGACTATCATCATATGAGCAAATCACCGGCTGTATTTGATATCAATAAGCTGAAGTGGATGAACGGGGAATATCTGAAGGCTATGGATTTTGATAAATTCTATGAACTTGCAGAGCCGTATATCAAGAAAGTGATCACAAAGGATTATGATCTGAAAAAGATTGCGTCTCTGATCAAGAGCCGTATCGAAATCCTTCCGGATATCAAAGACCAGATTGATTTCTTTGAAGCTGTTCCGGAATATGATACTGCAATGTATTGCCATAAGAAGATGAAGACTAACGAAGAGACTTCTCTGGAAGTATTAAAAGAAATTCTTCCAAGACTGGAAGCATGGGATGATTACAGTAATGACGCATTATTCGGGCTGCTGAAGGGATTTGCAGAAGAAAAAGGTTATAAGAACGGATATGTGATGTGGCCGGTAAGAACTGCAGTTTCAGGAAAGCAGAATACTCCGGGTGGAGCGACTGAAATCATGGAAGTTCTTGGTAAGGCAGAATCTGTAGAAAGAATCAAGAATGCAATAGAATTATTAAGCAGGTAATATACAGATATAAAAGTATGCATGGGGGACGGATTTCTTTTTTCGCGTAATGCGGAAGAGGAATCCGTTCTGTTGTATTACATATGAGAAGGGGAGTTCATGAAACTAAACAGAGGACAGGATGAAGCGATAAAGCACGGGAATGGACCGTGTATGGTGCTGGCACCTCCGGGTTCGGGAAAGACGCTTATTGTCACAGAACGTACCCGTTATCTGATCGAGGAGAGCGGAGTACGCCCGGATCAGATTCTTGTAATTACTTTTACAAGATATGCAGCACGTGAAATGAAAGAACGTTTTGAAAGGCTGACTGCCGGAAAAAATTATCCGGTAACGTTTGGGACCTTTCACAGTATTTTTTATGGGATTCTAAAATGTGCCTATGGGATTGGTGCGAATAATCTGATGTCTGAAAAAGAGTCCTCTGTACTTTTACAGGAGGTCTTAGACCAGACCAATATCGAATCAACACCTGAAGTAGAAGATGAAGAGGAACTGGTGAGAGAACTTCTGCGGGAAGTCGGCATGGTAAAGAACGGACTTTATCATCTGAAAGATTTTCACAGTAAGTATCTTACACAAGATGAGTTTGCAGAAGTGTTCCGCAGCTATGAGCATCAGAAAAAAGAACTGAAAAAATTTGATTTTGATGATATGCTGGTACAGTGTTATGCACTTTTCCGGAAAAAGCCGGAGATTCTGCAAGGATGGCAGAAGCGTTTTCAGTATATCCTGATCGATGAATTCCAGGATATCAACCGTGTGCAGTATGAAGTGATCCGGATGCTTGCAGCACCGAGGTACAATTTGTTTGTAGTCGGGGATGATGATCAGTCCATTTATGGATTTCGTGGAGCAAAGCCGGAGCTGATGCTTTATATGAAGCAGGAATTCCCGTCACTTCGGACCATTTCGCTGACGGTGAATTATCGTTCTACCGAATTTATTACCGGAGCAGCGGCAAGAGTGATTTTGCATAATGATACCCGTTTTTACAAGCGTGTACAGTCATTTCGGGGAAGAGGACAGAATGTTCATGTGCAGGAAGTCCTGGATGAACAGGAAGAGGCGCAGTATGTAACGGAAGAGATCCAGAAAAAACTGGACCAGGGAATAAAGCCGGGAGAAATTGCTGTACTTTTCCGGGCAGCAGTCCAGGCGCGAATGATTTCGGAAATATTAAGCAAACACCGTATCCCGTTTGAAATGCGAGATTATGTGACCAATTTTTACAGGCATTTTATTGTAAAAGATATGATGGCATATCTGCAGTTGGCAGCAGGAAAGCGGGACAGGTCGCTTTTCCTGACGATCTGTAACCGACCACTCAGGTATCTGGCACGGAACAGTATGGAGAACCGGCAGGTAAATTTTGAGGATCTGCGTAAATTTTATTGCGATAAGGACTGGATGCTGGATATTATTGACCAGTTTGATGTGGATGTCCGTATGATGAAGAATATGGCACCTTATGCGGCAATCCAGTATATCCGAAAAAAGATCGGATATGATGATTTCCTGAAAGAATATGCCGAAAAACATCAGATTTCGTGGAAGCAGCTGATGGATGTGATGGCAGAGCTTGAGGAGAGGAGTAAAAACTTCAAATCCTATGATGAATGGGAAATCCATATTGCAAAATATACGCAGGAGCTGGAAGAACAGCAGGCAAAGGCAAGGAAGATCAAAGGAGAGCGGGAGAATAAGGTACAGCTGATGACGATCCATTCAGCGAAAGGACTGGAATTTGAGGATGTATTTGTGATCCATGCCAATGAGGGTGAGATTCCGCATCAGAAGGCAGAAAAGAAAGACGAGATTGAAGAAGAGAGAAGACTTTTTTATGTAGCACTAACCCGTGCGAAGAATAATCTCTGTATTTCCTATATTACACAAAAAAACGGGAACAGTATCAAACCGTCCCGTTTTGTGGAAGAGCTTTTAGGTCAGAGAATAAAATAATTATTCTTCAATATCAAAGCCTTCAAATTCCTGTGTATCAAGCCATTCATCAAACTTATCCGCAGCGCGGTCATACTCATCATCATCTTCGATATTCTGAAGATCATGATCGGAGCCGCCTGTGGTATCACGGATAAAGCGATAGATCCATACGTCTCCGTCCTCATTTCCACCGTCTTCATCAAGCGGAAGAAGTGCAATGTATTCGGTAGAATCCATATTAAAAGTTGTGATAATGGCGCATTCGATTTCCACATCGTCATCAAGTGTCAGTGTGACAACATCGGATTCAAGCAGATTATGTTCCTTTTCCATTGTTCAGTTCTCCTTTCAATCTGATACTATCACTCTAACAGAGTATGGGGATATTTGCAAGGGGAAAAGTATTGACATTAGCGGTAAAAAAGATACAATAAAAGAAAGGTTTCAGGGAGGTTTATCTATATGAAGAAAAAGATTTTTTCTATCTTTCTTGTGATGGTTCTCTGTATTGGCATGACTGCAGGCTGTAAGAAGAATGTTGGGACAAGCCAGGACAATGCAATAGCAGAAGAGGACGATGACAGCAAGGAAGAGGCAAAAAGCTATCGTTTTGGATTTAGTTGTATTACCATGGAAAATCCATACTATATTACACTTGAGCAGGCACTGAGAGAAGCAGTCGAAGCACAGGGAAGTACGCTGGTGACAAAAGATCCGGCACTGAATGTAGACACCCAGATCGAGCAGATCCATCAGATGATCAAAGACGGACTGGATGCCATTTTTCTGTGTCCGGTATCAAGAGATGCGATCACACCTGCTCTGGAAGAGCTTAAGGAAGCCGATGTTAAGATCATCAATATTGATACGGAAGTTAAGGATACGGATTATATTGATGCCTATATTGGTTCGGATAATAAAGCTGCCGGACAGCTTTGTGGAGAAGATCTGATACAGCAGAGTCCGGATGGTGGAAAGATTGTAATTCTTGAAGGTCTTACACAGAATTCTATTGTAGAGAGAATTACAGGCTTTGAGGAAGCAATTGCCGGAAAGGGATTTGAGATTGTAGGAAGAGCAGATGTCAGTGGAGATTTGAACGAGGCAAGAGAAGCATCTAACAAGATTTTTGCAGAGAATAAGGATGTTACGGCAGTAATGTGCGGGAACGACCAGATTGCGCTTGGGGCACTGGTTGCAGCAAGAACAGCCGGTCTTACTGATGTAAAGATTTACGGGGTAGATGGTTCTCCGGATCTGAAAAAAGAACTTCAGAAGACGGATTCCCTGATTCGCGGAACAAGTGCGCAATCACCGATCAAACTCGGAAAAGAATCGGCCAAAATCGGTTTTGCTATTTTAAACGGGGATGATTATGAAAAGACAACGTATCTGGATGTATGTTTTATTGATGCCTCGAATGTAGATATGTATGGAGTTGATGGATGGCAGTAACAGGGGGAACAGTGGATATGAAGACAGCAGTGGGATTTCCGTTTCCACAGGGATGTACTGTGGAAGGACAGACAGTGAATTTTTCGGTAGCAGTTCCGGAAGGACAGACATGTGAACTGATCATTTATAAAAAAGGTGCCAGGGCTTCAGCATTTTCACAGGAGATGCCATACTCTGATGTGGCAGGAAATCTGCACTTTCTCTCCGTTGTGCTGGAACAACCGGAAGATTATGAATATTGTTATAAAATCGGTGGAAAGATAGTTCCGGATCCATATGGAAAAGCATTTTCAGGCAGAGAACACTGGTCTGTGTCAAAGGGAAAGGAAAAGAGAAAACTGCGTACCCGGATCGTAACAGATACATTTGACTGGGAAAAGTCGCAATTTCCGCATCTGAAAAAGGAAGATGTGATCGCCTACAGTCTTCATGTCCGTGGATTTACAAAACACAGTTCGTCCGGAGTCGCACACAAAGGAACGTTTGACGGAGTTACGGAGAAACTGCCCTATCTTCAAAAATTGGGGATTAACCAGATCCATCTGATGCCGGTTTATGAATTTGATGAGAATCAGAGGCATGTGAATTACTGGGGATATGGAAAAGCATATTTCTTTGCACCAAAAGCATCATATGCGGCAGGAGATCCGGTGAATGAGATGAAGTCACTTGTTCGTCAGATGCATCTTGCGGGGATTGAAGTTATTCTTGAGATGCCTTTCACAGAAGGAACTACGTTTTCTCTGATTTTAGATTGTCTGCGTTACTGGGTGATGCAGTATCATGTGGATGGATTTATTGTGAATCCATATATCTGCAATCCGGATGAACTTGCAAAGGATCCTGTGCTTGCGAAAAGTAAGATCCTCAAAAAAGAAGACGGATTCCAGAATGTGATGCGCCGTTTCTTAAAGGGAGATGAGGGCATGATCTGGGATGTGATCTGCCAGCTGAAGAATCAGGATACACAGCTGTATAATTATATTGCAAGCCACAACGGATTTACGCTCTGTGATGTAGTTTCCTATGATGGAAAGCACAACGAAGCAAATGGTGAGAATAATCTGGATGGTCCGGATTACAATTACAGCTGGAACTGTGGGGCAGAAGGGAACAGCCGGAAAAAGGCGGTTAACGAGTTGCGGAAGAATCAGATATTTAATGCGTTCTTTTTACTTTTATTTGCACAGGGAATGCCGTGTATCCTTTCTGGGGATGAATTTATGAATACCCAGAAAGGAAATAATAATGCATACTGTCAGGATAATCTGATATCATGGCTTGACTGGAACCAGCTTTCCAGACAGGAAGAATTATATACATTTGTATGTCGATTGATTGCACTTCGCAAAGCCTGTATGAAGCAGACAGCGAAAAAATCAGAAGACACGATGGGCAGAAGCGGAATCCCTCAGATTTCCTATCATGGGGAGGATGCGTGGCAGATGCCGGCAGGGCGTGCAAGCAGACAGCTTGGTGTGTTCTATCATGAAGAATGTACAGAGAAGGACTTTTATATTGCATATAATATGCACTGGCTTTCTCATTCATTTGCACTTCCTTCTCTTCCAAAAGGAATGGAATGGGTGTGCATAGCAGGGACAAAAGAAGGAGTCCTGGATGAAAAAGAAGCAGTTCCGGTAAAAGATAAGAAGGTTCAGCTGGAGGAGCGAACGATCAAAGTTTTTGTTGGAAGGCAGGCTAAAGAATGAAAATCTGGAAACATTTTTGCACCATAACACATCACAAATATCTGGTTATGAAGAACTGCTTTAAGGTAGGACTTTACAGACAGGGACTTTTGCATGATATGTCGAAGTACTCTCCGGCGGAGTTCTGGGTTGGGTGCAGGTATTTCCAGGGAAACCGGAGTCCGAATAACGCAGAAAGAGAAGAAAAGGGCTATTCTTCGGCATGGCTGCACCATAAAGGGCGCAATAAACATCATTATGAATACTGGATTGACTACGGACTGGAAGGGGAACCAATGCTTACCGGGATGAAGATGCCCAAAAAGTATGTGGTCGAGATGTTAATGGACCGGATCGCAGCATCCAAGATTTATATGAAAGATAAATACACGGATACGTCACCGCTTGAATATTATCTTCACGGTATTGCAGGGGACTGGATGCATAAGGATACCAGGGCACTTCTGGAAGAACTTCTCTATATGCTCGCGGCAGACGGGGAAGAGAAAACTTTTGATTATATCCGGAATACCGTGTTGAAAACGAGAGATTATTAGAAAAAGAGGATAAAAACATGGCAGATTTACCAAAGGATCCAATGATCCTTCTGAGTGTGGTTAATACAAAATTACGGGATTTTTATACAGATCTGGATACTCTTTGCCAGGAGATGCAGATTGAGAAAAAAGAACTGACAGAGAAACTGGCATCCATTGATTATGAATATGATGCAGGGCTGAACCAGTTTGTATAGAGAGGTTAATAACATATGAATAATATTGATTTTGATGCAATAGATCTTACCAAAGAAGCTCCGGTCACCGAGCCGGAGAGACAGTACTATTACATTGCCAAAGCGCGGAAGTATGTAAGCGAAAAAGCACAGGAGATCGGAAGAGATCTGACTTTTTGCGTGACGACTTTCGGTTGTCAGATGAACGCTCGTGACTCCGAAAAGCTGGTCGGTGTTCTGGAACTGATCGGATACAAGGAAGAGCCGGATGAAGAGAAAGCAGACTTCGTTATCTACAACACCTGTACTGTCCGTGAAAATGCGAATCTGCGTGTTTACGGACGTCTGGGCCAGCTTGGTGCAAAGAAGAAAAAGAATCCGCATATGTTCATCGGACTCTGTGGATGTATGATGCAGGAACCGACTGTTGTAGAGAAGATCAAGAAGAGCTATCGGTTTGTTGACCTGATCTTTGGAACTCACAATATTTATAAATTTGCAGAACTGATTGTGACAAGATTTGAATCTGAGAGAATGGTGATCGATATCTGGAAGGATACCGATAAGATTGTGGAGGATCTTCCGAGCGAACGTAAATTTTCCTTCAAATCCGGTGTTAACATCATGTTCGGATGTAACAATTTCTGCAGCTACTGTATCGTACCGTATGTGCGTGGACGTGAGAGAAGCCGTAATCCAAAAGATATCATTCGCGAGATTGAAGGACTTGTGGCAGATGGTGTGGTAGAAGTTATGCTCCTTGGTCAGAATGTAAACTCTTATGGAAAGAATCTGGAAGAGCCGATGACATTTGCACAGCTTCTTCAGGAGATTGAGAAGATTGAAGGACTGGAGAGAATCCGCTTTATGACTTCCCATCCAAAGGATTTATCAGATGAACTGATTGATGTAATGGCACATTCCAAGAAAATCTGCAAGCATCTGCATCTTCCGGTTCAGTCAGGAAGCAGCAGGATCCTGAAGAAGATGAACCGTCATTACACCAAGGAGCATTATCTTGAGGTGGTAAGAAAGATCCGCGAAGCAGTGCCGGATATTTCCCTTACAACGGATATTATCGTCGGATTCCCTGGGGAGACAGAGGAAGATTTCCAGGATACTCTGGATATTGTAAGACAGGTGCGTTATGACAGTGCCTTTACTTTTATCTATTCCAAGAGAACAGGAACCCCTGCGGCAGCAATGGAAGATCAGGTTCCTGACGACGTGGTAAAAGACCGTTTTGAACGTCTTTTAAAAGAGGTGCAACAGATTTCGGCGGAAGTATGCTCTGTACATCAGGGAACCACACAGGATGTGCTGGTAGAAAGTGTCAATGATCATGATCCGTCATTGGTGACAGGACGAATGAGCAACAACCTCCTGGTACATTTCCCAGGAGATGAAAGCATGATCGGTAAGATCGTGACAGTTTACTTAAAAGAGGCAAAAGGCTTCTATTATATGGGAGAACTCTGTAAATAAATCCAATGATTTGTGATAAAATCCAAAAGAAACGCTCATGCTATGTAAGAGATTTGCATAGTGAGGGCGTTTTTTATGGTGAAAAGAGTGAGTAAAAGGGTAAGTGAGATAGTCTTTCTGATAGCAGCAGGGGGAAGCACCTATTATCTGATCGAGATCTGGTTTCGTGGATTTTCTCATTGGACTATGTTTGTGCTTGGGGGAGTTGCATTGACATTTTGTAGTTTTCAGGGCGAGGTAATGCACTGGTCCGAGCCGATGTGGATTCAGATTATCCGGGCAGTGCTTTTCCTGACATCCCTGGAATTTATGACGGGGATTATCTGTAATAAATGGCTGAAGATCGGGATCTGGGATTACCGGGATCAGCCGTTCCAGCTGTGTGGCCAGATCTGCCTGCCATTTATGGTGATGTTTTCAGGACTTTTATGCCTTGCGATCGTGCTTGGAGGAGTGGTGCTCTGGGGCGTATATGGGGAGGAAAAGCCGGAGTTTCATGTGTTGTAAAAGGGACTTAAGCATTTTTTATATGTGAAAAATGATGAAATTAAGATGAAAAGAGTCGTGGGAAACCAAACTCTTTTCATCTTTTTTTGTGGATGGTTACAAAAATGAGCATAAATGCATTTTGTTAAATGTAAAATGTTGACAATTCTAGGAAAATTAAGTAAGATACAAGAAAGGTTCAAGATAAAAAACAAGTGAATATAATCATGGAAAAAGGAGGGCAGCAGGAAAAATCGGGGAAAATATAAACTGTTTTTTATTGAATGAGAAGTATATGTTATTTGGAGGAAAACTAAAAATGAATCAATATGATGAAGCCTTAAAAAAGGAGACCGCGTTTTTGGGTCAGCCTAGGGGGGGTGGGGACTCTCAGCTTTGTACAGCTTTGTTCGTCTTTTTCGAACTACGCAATGAATGCCGTAATGATCTATTACCTGTATGCAAATGCACCTGCAGGTCTTGGATTCGATAAAGCGGATGCAGCACAGTTGATTTCTTTATATGCAACTGTAGTCGGAATGACAACCATCATCGGAAGCTATGTCTGCGACCGTATTCTTGGATGTCGTAGGTCACTGCTTGTAGCCAGAGTTACCGGATTTATCGGTTATACCTTGCTTGCATTTCCACTTGGGGTAGTAGGATATGCAGCTGCTATGGGATGTATGGTATTCGGTTCACTCTTCGCAGGAAGATGTATCGAAACTCTGATCGGTAAATTCTACGATGAGAACGATGGAAGACGTGACAGTGCTTTCACAATTTCTTACGTAATTTCCAATATCGGTGCAGCAGCTCCGGCCCTTGCAGGTGTAATCGCAGCGAAATGCGGATACCACGCAGCATTCGCATTATCAGCAGTTCTCTCATTCTTAGGTACTGTTGCTTATATTGCTACTTACAAAAAATTCTTCGGAAATATCGGTCTGGAACCGGATGATCCGCTTCCGGCAGATAAGAAACGTTCTTTTGTTGTAAAAATGCTTATTGTTGTTGCTATCGTAGGAACAGTTTTAGCAGTTTCATTTGCAACAGGAAAGCTGAAAATATCTTCCTTTGCAAACGTAGTAAGTACTATTTCCATCTTTATCCCGCTTGCTTATCTTGTCTTCATCTACTCAAGCAAGAAGACAGAAAAGCACGAGAAAAAGAAAGTACTTTGTCTGCTTCCACCATTTATCTGTAACGCCGTTACACTTTTGATCTGGACACAGACAATTTCAATCCTTGCTATCTTCTATGAAGAAAAAGTAAATCGTGTGATCTTCGGAGTAGAAATTCCGGCAGCTTCATTCCAGACAATCCCGGCAATCTTTGCGGTTTGCTTCGGTAGTCTTCTTACCATGCTTTGGACAAAACTTGGCAAGAAACAGCCATTCGGAACAACGAAGATGGGATTCGGAACGATTTTGTGGGGACTTGGAGCAATGATTATTGCACTCCTTTATATCATTTACCCAGGCGATGCAAAAGTAAATGCATGGTGGATCGTATTGTTCTATGCAGTACTGATGTTTGCTGAAGGATTTACATGCCCGATCGGTTACTCCATTACAGCAGTAGCAGCACCAAAAGCCTTTGTAACACAGATGATGACTGTATGGTCAATGTCTCAGTCAGTAGGAGCTGCTCTTAACATGATTCTCGTTAACTTCTATAAAGAAGGAAGCGAAGTGCCGTTCTTCATCGGAATCGGTGCAGTTGTAGCTATCCTTGGTGCAGTCGTACTCGCTTTCAGCAAGAAGCTTGCAGAAGGAATGGGAATGGAAAGAGAAGCGTAGGAAGTTTCTCGAGAATAAATCTAATAAATGTCCTCTTAAAGAAGAAGTAATAAAAAGTATCAAAAAAATCCTTGTCAGGCAGAGATGTCCGGCAAGGACTTTTTGATTTTGTAATATTTTGTAATAAAGGAGGAAAGTGAGGTGGACAGATTTAAAAGAATGCTGCGATTATTACAATATAAACTAT
>ENA-OROU01000060-OROU01000060.1-human-gut-metagenome-genome-assembly--contig:-NODE-60-length-120876-cov-19.962341_pt1 | contig 120876 bp, 100 predicted proteins | sample MGYA00242131_ERZ509054 | MGnify/ENA primary metagenome ERZ509054 (study PRJEB26280, sample SAMEA2338749) | human gut metagenome | biome: human gut; feature: human-associated habitat; material... | reverse complement strand
AGGCAATCTGGAATGAATTTTGGCTACGTTACTGTGAACGGAGTGAACAGTAACAGATATTCTATTAATGAAAAGGGCAACTATTCAACAGCTTCTGACTGTGAAAGTATTGAACAGTTACGAAGAAAAATAAAAGGAGGATCAATGTTATGCTTACAACATGGACTCCGGCACATATGCCGGAAAAAGAGGAAATCAAAACCCGTCTGCAGACAGCAAGAAGTCAGCTCTATGATTTTCAGATGAAAATCAAGGAACATAAGATCCCGGTAATCGTACTCTTTGAAGGCTGGGGATCTTCCGGCAAGGGAAGTACGATCGGAAAAGTCATTAAGAATATTGATCCGCGTTTCTTTAAGGTTGCCACTATGTCAGCTCCCACAGCAGAAGAACTGAGATATCCATTTCTGTATCGCTATTTTAAACAGATTCCGGAAGCCGGAAAATTTACATTTCTGGATTCCGGCTGGATGGAGCAGACTTGTAAAGACTGTCTGTCGGGCGAGATTGAAGGCGAAGGTTATACACAGCGGATTGACAGCATCCGCCGTTTTGAGCGGCAGCTTACAGATAATGGTTATCTGGTGCTGAAATTCTTTATGCAGATTGACAGGGATGAACAGAAGCGGCGTGAAAAATTACTTCTGGATCATAAAGACACCAGATGGCGTGTGTCAGACTTTGATAAATGGCAGAATGAACATTACAAAAAATGTGCAAAAATATTTTCTCAGTATCTGTCTGACACGAATGCTTCCTCTGCACCATGGTACATCATAGATGCCAGTGACAGAAAATGGGCGGAACTTCAGGTGCTGGAGACTATGGTAAGCAATATTGAAGTTGCCATGCAGAATCAGGCACATTCCGTTCCGATTTTGCAGAATGTATTCCCTCTGGAGCAGATTCCCCGTCTGTCGGATATTGATCTGAGAGATAAAACAATGGATGACGAGGAGTACAGGGGAGAACTGAAACAGCTCCAGAGTAAACTGGGGGAACTCCATAATAAACTGTACAGGAGACGTATTCCTGTGATCATCACGTATGAAGGCTGGGATGCGGCAGGCAAAGGAGGTAACATCAAACGTATTACAGAGGCTCTGGATCCCCGGGGCTATGAAGTACATCCAATTGCAAGTCCGGAACCACATGAGAAGGCCAGACATTATTTATGGCGTTTCTGGACAAGACTTCCGAAAAATGGGCATATCGCTATTTTTGACAGAACCTGGTATGGCAGAGTTATGGTAGAACGTCTGGAGGGATTTTGCAGTGAAAATGACTGGAAACGTGCCTACAACGAAATGAATGAGTTTGAGAAAGAACTTAAAGACTGGGGTGCAGTCATTATTAAATTCTGGGTACAGATCGATAAGGATACACAGCTGGAGCGTTTTCAGGAGAGACAGAATAATCCGGAGAAACAATGGAAGATCACAGATGAGGACTGGAGAAACAGAGAGAAATGGGATGCCTATGAAGTGGCCGTAAATGAGATGCTTCAGAAGACAAACACTTCCTTTGCGCCATGGCATGTACTGGAATCTGTTGACAAGAAATATGCCCGTATCAAAGCACTCAGAATTGTGATCTCTGAAATAGAAAAAGCATTAAAAGAAAATTAAATTTTGCGGGAAATGTGTAAATGAATGATAAGATAACAGTCTGCCTGGGTAAGGGCGGGCAAAGAGAAATGGCAGAATCTTTTGCCAGAAAGAACAATGTTTCGATTATGGACAAACCGGGAGAACATCTGACAGTAATGTTTGACTCCCGGGGCGTATCACTTACCGGTTATGGCCTGACATATCAGGGAGATTTTGAAGGAATGCTGCACAGAGTCACAAACGGAAGACTTTCCCATGAAATGTTGGTACGTGCGGTCAAAACAGAGGGAGAACATCTGAAAGCAATTGATGCCACTGCAGGTATGGGGGAGGATGGTTTCCTTCTTGCAGCATATGGCTATGAGGTGACATTATATGAACAGAATCCGGTGATCGCCGCACTTTTGAAGGATGCGCTCCGGCGTGCCAGAAAGCATCCCGTATTAAAAGACATTGCTTCCAGAATGAAACTGGTAGAGGGTGACAGTGTGTCATGTATGGAGAAACTTATGGATCCAGTAGATGTGATCTATCTTGATCCCATGTTCCCGAAGAGACAGAAATCCGGTCTGATAAATAAAAAACTTCAGCTGATCCAGAAACTTGAACCTCCATGTTCTGAGGAAAAAGATCTTTTTGATGCAGCTATCAAAGCCGGACCTTCCAGAATTATCGTAAAACGTCCTCTTAAGAGCGTCTGTCTTGATGGAAGAGAGCCTTCTTATATATTAAAAGGAAAAGCAATACGATATGACTGTTATGTGATGTAGAAGGTTTATTAGCACATTGTAGCAGCCCTTTATTTTTGAGGGCTGCTGCAATGTATTTTTTTCCATTCCCGGATAAATTCCATTTGTTCCTGATCGGAGATTTCCTGGGAGGCAGCGTCATTTCCGGCAGCTACACAGCAGAGCAGGACGAAGGTCTGAAAGAGTAAAAATACCAGTATCAATAATAATGCAGTCATAATTTGTCTCCTTAATATTATGCAGATGGTTACAGTTATTTTATGAAATTGCTATAAGGATATTTTTCGGGATTTCTGTAACAGATTCTGTATATGCCTGTTGTTTTGCATATCAGAAGTATCTGCATATCATGGAAGCTTTATACATTTTATTTACAGAAAAACGGAGATATGACAGGAGAAACTGTCGGACACGAAAATATAATCTTCCGAATAATTTAAAGTAAGACGCAGATGTTCATTGTCTTTGCAGCGACCTGATGAACAGTTGCGGTAAGATTTCATTATCCAGATGATTCGGAGGATTTTTTATGAAGAATTCAGATGATTCCGGATATACAGGAAAGCACGTGGGTGTGTGTGTTCTGGATACCGGGATTTTTCCTCATATAGATTTTACAGGGAGAATACTTGCGTTTCAAGATTTCATCGGACATCGTATCAGACCTTATGATGATAATTCTCATGGAACCCATGTATGTGGGATCATTGGCGGTGACGGAAGGGCTTCGGAAGGACGGATCAGAGGAATTGCCCCCGGGTGTAGCCTGATAGTTCTGAAGGTGCTCGACAGAACGGGAAATGGCAGGAAAGAAGATGTTTTACAGGCTTTTCGCTGGATTCTGGAGAATAAGAGATATTATGGGATACGTGTAGTGAATATCTCGGTGGGAACAACCTGCAGGAGAGCAGAAGATCACAGAGTTCTGATCGCGGGTGTGGAACAACTTTGGGATGCAGGTCTGGTGGTAGTGGCTGCGGCAGGAAATCAGGGACCGAAGGCAGGAAGTGTGACAGCACCGGGAAGCAGCCGGAAGATTATCACAGTAGGCTCCAGCGATCTGCTTACAGGACGGACTGCCATATCCGGCAGGGGACCTACATTTGAGTGTGTTTGTAAACCGGATCTGGTTGCACCCGGGAATCATGTTCTTGCCTGTGCACCGGGAGCAGATAACGGATATGGAGTGAAGAGTGGTACTTCTATGTCTACACCTCTGGTTGCAGGGGCAGCAGCATTGATGCTTGAGAAGAATCCGGAGCTGACTAATGTTCAGATCAAGATGAAATTGAAAGAAAGTGCCAGGGATATGGGATTGCCAAAGAATCAGCAGGGATGGGGAGAACTGGATCTGGAACGCTTTATGGAACTGTGATCAGTAATCATTTTATTTGGCAAAATATTGCTTTAGTGTATAAAAGCATTGACGAACGGTCTGTTTTCGGCTATCATGATAGTTAACTGGATGAGAGCCAAAGAGGAGGATTAACATGAAAAAAATTCAGATGCAGACACCACTTGTGGAGATGGATGGAGATGAGATGACCAGAATTCTCTGGAAAATAATCAAAGATGAACTTCTTCTTCCGTATATTGATTTGAACACTGAGTATTATGACCTTGGTCTGGAATACAGAAATGAAACGGATGATCAGGTAACTGTTGATGCAGCAGAGGCTACAAAGAAGTACGGCGTTGCAGTGAAATGTGCCACTATCACTCCTAATAAGGCAAGAATGGAAGAGTATACCTTAAAGAAAATGTACAAGAGTCCTAACGGAACGATTCGTGCAATTCTCGACGGAACTGTTTTTCGTGCCCCAATCGTAGTGAAGGGTATTGAACCATGTGTTAAGAACTGGAAGAAACCGATCACCATCGCACGTCATGCCTATGGTGATGTGTATAAGAACACAGAGATGTATATTGACGTTCCCGGAGATGCTTATCTGGTATTTGAAGGTGCAGACGGACAGCAGAGAAAAGAGCTGATCCATCATTATGAGGGACCGGGTGTGCTTCAGGGTATGCACAATCTGGATGATTCTATCACAAGTTTTGCAAGATGCTGTTTTAATTATGCACTGGATACAAAACAGAACCTGTGGCTTGGCGGCAAGGATACGATCTCCAAGATTTATGACGGACGTTTTAAGGAAATCTTTGCAACTATTTATGAAGATGAGTTTAAGGAGAAATTCGAAGCAGCAGGCATTGAATATTTCTACAGCCTGATCGATGATATCGTAGCTCGTGTCATGAAGGCTGAAGGCGGATTTATCTGGGCCTGCAAGAACTATGATGGAGATGTTATGAGCGATATGGTTTCTTCAGCATTTGGTTCTCTGGCTATGATGACATCTGTACTGGTATCTCCACAGGGATATTACGAATATGAAGCTGCTCATGGAACTGTACAGAGACATTATTATCGCTATCTGAAAGGTGAGGAGACATCTACTAACTCTGTAGCAACTATTTTTGCATGGACTGGAGCTCTGAGAAAAAGAGGTGAGCTGGACGGCAATAAAGAATTGATGGAATTTGCTGATAAACTGGAGAAGGCGACTCTGGAGACGATTGAAAGCGGTAAGATGACAAAAGACCTTGCGCTGATCACTTCTCTTGAGGATGTGACAGTACTGAACAGCAAAGATTTCATCCTTGCCATCAGAGAGAGACTGGATGAAATTTTATAATTTCAGAAATTATCCGGTAATGTTTCTATAACATTATAAAGTTCTCCGGGCAGGATCACACTGCAGCGGAGAAACCTGTAAAAAGTTATAAACTGCGAAAATGGGAAGAACCTGCATTATGCAAGTTCTTCCCATTTTTCATATAATCCTTCTAATTCTTCGGTAATGGCGGCTTTCTCTTTGCTGAGTTTCGCACATTCTGCCACATTTGTGCAGATATCCGGGAGAATCATGGTTTCGTCGATCTCTTTATCTCTGGTTTCAAGTTCTTCAATGCGGGCTTCTACTTTTTTTAGTTCATTCTCTCGTTTTCGCTGGCGGGCCTGTTCTTCTTTCTGCTGTTGCCAGGAAAGCTTGTTATCAGAAGCCTGCTTTGCTTCTGTCACAGCCTGAGCGGCAGCCGGAGCATATTTTTCCGTCAGCTCTTCTTTTTTCTCCAGATAATAGTCGTAATCTCCGATATAATTTACAATTGCCTGATTGGTCAGATCCAGGATCCGGGTAGCTGTCTGGTTGATGAAGTAACGGTCGTGGGAAACATAGAATACTGTTCCAGTGTAACTGTTCAATGCCTCTTCAAGAATCTCTTTTGAAGCGATATCCAGATGGTTGGTGGGCTCATCGAGGATCAGAAAGTTTGCTTCGGACAGCATCAGCTTGGCGAGGGAAACACGACCTCTTTCTCCGCCGGACAGAGCGGAGATCAGTTTGAATACATCATCCCCTGTGAAAAGGAATGCTGCCAGCATATTTCGAATTTCTGTTTCCGTAAGTGTGGGATAAGCATCTGAGATTTCCTCAAAAATAGTTTTCTCCATATGAAGAACATGGTGTTCCTGGTCATAGTAGCCAATCTGTACCTTGGAACCAAGAGTAAATCTGCCGCTGTCTGCATCAATCAGCCCATTGATGATCTTTAACATGGTGGTTTTGCCTGTGCCGTTATTGCCAATCAGGGCTACACGTTCTCCACGTTTGATCTCAAAGGAGATGTCACTGAAAAGTGTCTGTCCGGGAAAAGATTTGGAAAGACTTTCCACAGTAAGGACATCATTTCCGCTGACAAATCTTGGTTCCAGGGAAATGCGCATCTGATTCTGAATCTCCTGTGGTTTATCAATGCGCTGGACTTTATCCAGCATTTTCTCGCGGCTTTCCGCACGTTTGATGGATTTCTCGCGGTTAAAGGATTTCAGCTTGGCAATAACTGCTTCCTGATGTTTGATATCCCGCTGCTGGTTCAGATAGGCTTTGTACTGGGCGTCACGCAGCTGGGCTTTTTTCAGGGCATAGGCAGAATAGTTGCCACTGTACATACGCATATTTCCTGCTTCGATTTCCACAACTTTTGTTACAACTTTGTCAAGAAAGTAACGGTCGTGGGATACGATAAATACAGCACCCGGGTAATTCAGAAGATAGGTTTCCAGCCAGGAAATACTCTCCATATCCAGATGGTTGGTAGGCTCATCCAGAAGAAGAATGTCAGGGCTGGCAAGAAGCAGTTTACCCAGAGCTACGCGGGTTTTCTGGCCGCCTGAAAGAGTTTCTATCTGGCGTTCGAAATCTTCTTCTGTGAAACCAAGACCTTTTAATACACCCATGATCTCACTTTTGTAAGCGTAACCATTTTCCAGTTCAAACTGGTGACTCAGTCTTGTGTAAGTATTCATCAGGCTGTCCAGAGCATCTCCGGTGGTGGTTTTCATTTCCTGTTCCAGAGAGCGCAGACGGTTCTCCATATCAATAATGTGCTGTTTGGTGGAAATCAGTTCTTCGTAAATGGTATGATGGCCATGAATGTCCTGATACTGGGCAAGGTAGCCGATATTTTTATCTTTGGCAAGTACCACGTTTCCTGAATCCGGGGAGAGCTCATGCATAATGATTCGCAGCAGAGTCGTCTTGCCTGCACCGTTATTGCCGATGAGAGCTGCCTTTTCGCGGTCTTCTATATGGAAACTGGCATCCTTGAGAATGATTTTTTCGCCAAAGGATTTACAGATATTCTGACATGATAAAATCATAGGAATTCCTCCGTTTGTAATTTGTCCGCGTACTATTATAATCGAAAATGCCTGTTTTTGAAAGCATTTTAAGAGATTTTGTCCAGAGAAAAGAAAGCACCGGATGGATGCATGGAAGAAAATATGATATTCCGGGGAATTTTTCAGAATGAAATTGATAAAAAAATACAGAAATATTTGGTCAAAAAGTACAAATTTAATTTGACAATAAAATAACATCTGGGTATAATTGACATAGATAAGCTAAGGAGGGAAAATTTGTGGAAGCTAAGGAAATTTCGAAAGCGGTAATCAAGCGTTTGCCGCGGTACTACCGCTACCTCGGTGAATTGATGGAGGAGAATGTAGAGCGTATATCTTCAAATGATCTTAGCAAGAAGATGCATGTGACGGCTTCCCAGATTCGTCAGGACTTAAATAATTTCGGTGGTTTTGGTCAGCAGGGTTACGGCTATAATGTACGCTATTTGTATACAGAAATCGGTAAGATCCTTGGGCTGGATACTGTACATCCGATGATTATTCTGGGTGCCGGTAATTTGGGACAGGCATTGGCCAATTATGTGGATTTTGAAAAGCGCGGATTTAAGCTGGTTGGTATTTTTGACGTCAATCCTGTACTTGAGGGGATTGCAGTTCGTGGAATTGAGATTCAGATGTTGAGCGATCTTCCTTTGTTTCTGAAGGAGAATGAGGTTGAGATCGCGATCTTGACTCTTCCTAAAATTAAAGCCAAAGAGATGGCAAAGATTTTGATTGATAATGGAATTAAGGCAATCTGGAATTTTGCACATATTGATCTGGATGCCCCGGAGGATGTAATGGTAGAGAACGTACATCTTTCAGAGAGTCTTATGACTTTGTCCTATAACCTGAGTGAGTACAGAAAGGAACATGAAGGGATGTAAGGGATAACTGTGAAACACAAGGCTGTGGTCATCTGATCACAGCTTTTCTCTTGTATGTAAATGTGTTATTGTAAACAGGAGGTGAACAGATGAGAGAGATTGTAACTGCTGTTGAGATGAAAGAACTGGATCATAATACGATTCAGAAAGCCGGGATATCGTCTCCAGTACTTATGGAGAGGGCGGCATTAAAGACGGTTGAGGAGATTGTACAGAGATTAAAGAATAAAGAAAAAGAGAAAATCCTTGTGGTCTGCGGAACCGGCAACAATGGCGGAGACGGATTGGCGATTGCCAGACTGCTTCAGTTGAGAGGAGTCAGAACCTGGTATTATATTGCGGGTAAGGAAGAGAAAATGACTGCTGAAACTGCCGGACAGCTTAAAACAGCAGAATATTATCAGGTGCCCCGGGTGCATAACCTGGATCCGGATGAATATACTACTATAGTAGATGCCATCTTTGGGGTTGGACTGAGCAGACCTGTAGAGGGAAAATATGCAGAGCTTATCAGTACAATGAACCGGGCATCTGCGTATAAAGTAGCTGTGGATATTCCATCCGGGATTGACTCAGATACCGGATTTGAGAAGGGGATTGCATTCCGGGCAGATCTTACGGTTACCTTTGCTTTTCGCAAAAGAGGGCTGTGTTTTTATCCCGGACGCATGTATGGCGGTGAGATCGTTGTTACGGATATCGGAATCTATTCCATACCCGGAAAGAAAATCTGTATGCATCATCTGGAACGTGAAGATTTAAAAATGCTTCCGGAGAGAGTTCCCTATGGAAATAAAGGAACCTTCGGTAAGGTTCTTCTTATAGCTGGCAGCGAAGGAATGTGCGGAGCTGCATATCTGAGTGCAGCAGCTGCTCTGAAAAGCTCTGCGGGAATGGTGAGAATTCAGACCGTGGAGGCCAACAGGATTCCGTTGCAGACACTGTTGCCGGAAGCCATGATCACCTGTGATTTTGATGAGAAAAAAAACCAGGCAATGCTTGACTGGTGTGATGTGCTTGTGATAGGACCGGGTCTTGGAACCGGAGCGCAGAGCAGGGAAAGAGCTCAGTGGTTCCTGGCGAAGGCAGCTGAGTGTAAAAAAACAGTAATTCTGGATGCAGATGGCCTGAATCTTCTGTCAGTCCATGACAACTGGAAGTGTTTTATCGGGGAACATGTGATCCTGACACCTCATATTGGTGAGATGAGTCGTCTGTGCGGAAAAGAAATCGGTAAGATCCAGGATTGTCTGGCACAGACTGCAGCTGATTATGCAAAGGAGTCTGGAGCGGTTTGCGTTCTGAAGGATGCCTGTACTGTGGTGGCAGATGCTTTTGGAGATATGTATTTGAACATTTCGGGTAATGCAGGAATGGCTACAGCGGGAAGTGGAGATGTGTTAAGTGGTGTGCTTGCCGGTATACAGTGTATGTACCTGGCAGCAGAAAAGAAATTTTCTCCTGTTATTCTGGCTGCACTTGGTGTATATGTGCATGGGCTGGCAGGTGATCTGGCTGCTGAAACAGTAGGGCAGCGAGGGATGACCGCAGGAGATATCATCTGTTTTCTGCCGGAAATACTAAGATAGAATATTCATTTTGAGGCAGTAAATCTGTGAAACAATTTGCAGATATTAACATGAAAAAATAACAGAGGAAAATTATTATGAAGAAAGATAGCAGAGTAAAAGCAGTCATTTCACTGGATGCAGTAGAACATAATTTCCGGGAAATGAGAAAAAATATTGCAGAAGAGACAAAGATGATCGCAGTCATAAAGGCTGACGCTTATGGACATGGCGCGGTGCCGGTTGCACATCTCATTGAGGATTATGATTATATCTGGGGATTTGCGGCTGCAACTGCGGAAGAAGCGATTCATCTGCGAGAAGCCGGGATTACAAAACCAATCCTGATCCTTGGAATTGTTTTTGATGAATATTTTCCGGAACTTGTCCGTTATGAGATCCGTCCTGCAGTGTGCGAATATGAGGAGGCAAGGAAACTTTCAGACGAAGCGGTTCTGCAGAAAAAAACTGTACATATTCATATTGCTCTGGACACAGGAATGACCAGGATCGGTTTTGCGGATGCACAGGAAAATGTAGAGGAAATTAAAAAAATTTCAGAACTTCCAAATCTTGAGATTGAGGGTATGTTTACTCATTTTGCAAGAGCAGATGAGTATGACAGAAGTCCGGCTATGGTACAATTGGAGCGGTATCTGGATTTTTCAAGACGCGTAGAAGAGGCAGGAGTGGAAATTCCTCTGCATCACTGTTCTAACAGTGCGGGCATCATACGTATGCCGGAAGCAAATCTGAATATTGTCCGTGCCGGAATCACAATTTATGGAATTTATCCTTCTTCTGAGGTGGAGAGAGATATTGTAAAGCTTGAGCCGGTTATGGAACTTAAGAGTCATGTGACTTATGTGAAGGACGTTCCTGCCGGAGCAGCGATCAGCTACGGCGGTACTTATGTGGCTGACAGGAAGCTTCGTGTGGCAACTGTTCCGGTGGGCTATGCAGACGGCTATTCCAGGCAGCTTTCCAATAAAGGCTGGGTTCTGATACATGGACAAAAGGCTCCGATCCTTGGCAGAGTCTGTATGGACCAGTTTATGGTAGATGTGACTGAGATTGGTGATGTGAAGAAGGGCGATGAGGTAACACTGATCGGCAGAGACGGGGATGAGTTTATCGGTATTGAGGAGATTGGTGATCTCTGTGGCAGATTTTCCTATGAGTTTGCCTGTGATATCAGCCCGCGTGTGCCGAGAGTCTATATTAAAAACGGGAAAGAAATATAATGTTACTGTTTGCTGAATAGAGACGAAGTGAGCGATAACTGATTTTTATATACCACGCATGTATACACAAGAAAAAGGTGGAAATACTTTATCTTAACCGGACAGGAAATATCCGGCTGATAACAAGGTTTCTTCTTATGGCAATGTTGTAAATTGAAACCGGAAAGAATCGGAGTGTGAATTGTGTGGTAATTAAAAGAGGGGATATATTTTATGCTGATCTTCGCCCTGTAGTGGGGAGTGAACAGGGTGGAATCCGGCCGGTTCTGATCATTCAGAATAACGTAGGTAACCGGCACAGCCCTACAGTGATCTGTGCTGCTATTACATCAAAAATGAACAAGGCTAAGCTTCCTACACATATTGAGATCAATGCGGAACTCTATGGGATTGAAAAAGATTCTGTGATTTTGCTGGAACAGCTTCGTACTATAGATAAAAGAAGATTAAAAGATAAGGTCTGTCATCTGGATGATGCGATGCTGGATAAGGTGAATCATGCACTTGAGATCAGCCTGGAGCTTACGTTCTGATTTTACTTTTTAAGGGATATATCATCTGATCCGGTATTACGATTTTTTGGCTTGCATGTCTCGGATAGTAGTGCGTGAACAATAAATGAACAGTAATTTTTGGTATCTCTGTCCGGTCAGTATCTTGACGATTAATGGAGAAAGTGATATATTTTACCAGTAATTACGCATATTCAATAAGGAGGAGACTGAATAATATAATGGAAGATGGCAGTAGTATGCCCCTCTGGGGCTTATTTGTTTTACTGTTACTGTTGTGGCTGAATGGAATCTTTTACGGGTTTGCCGCAGCGCTGAGAAACATAAGTGAGAATGATACACAGAAGAAAGCAGAGGAAGGCGATAAAAAAGCACAGATGCTGATGGCTCTGATCGACAAACCGGCGCAGTTTGTCAATGCAATTCCGCTGATCGTAATGGCATGTGGTATTTGTTTTGGTACTTTTCTGGTCCCATATGCTGTGGATGCATTTTATCCATACATAAAGCATGTGCCTGCACTGATCCTGGTAATGGCATTGTGCGTGATTTTTCTTGCTGCAATCGGTATTCTGGCTTTTCGGCGGGTTGGTACTTATCATCCTGAAGCTTATGCATATAAGTATCTGAACCTGGTACATTTCTGGCTGAATCTGTTAAAGCCTTTTACTGTATCTGTCACCTGGATCGCCAGACTGGCAGCAGTGCCTTTTGGTGTGGAGATAAACCGTACAGAAAAGTCTGTCACAGAAGAGGAAATCATTTCCATTGTAGATGAAGCTCATGAACAGGGCGTCATCCAGGAGAATGAGGCGGAAATGATCCAGAATATCATATCTTTTAATGAGACAGAAGCCCATGATATCATGACTCACAGAAAGAATGTGGTGGCCTTTGACGAGGAGATATTGCTCAAGAACATGATTGACACTATGCTGGAAGAGGGGAATTCCCGTTATCCGGTATATGAGGAGAATATTGACAATATCAAAGGAATTGTCCATTATAAAGATGCGCTTAAGTTTATGACACAGAATCCCTGGGCGAAGTTCAAACCGTTGAAGGAACTGCCCGGAATTATCCGCCAGGCATCCCTGATTCCTGAAACAAGGGGGATTGGAGATCTTTTTCATACTATGCAGGCCAGAAAGATCCATATGGCAATTGTTGTGGATGAATATGGCCAGACAGCCGGGATCGTTACCATGGAGGATATTCTGGAGGAGATTGTCGGAGATATTCTGGATGAATATGATGAGGATGAAATTACGATCCGCGCACAGAAAGATAACAGTCTGATCATTGACGGGCTTGCTTATCTGGAGGATGTGGGAGAAGAGTTGGATGCAGATTTTGGGGATACAGAGTTTGAAACACTGAACGGTTATCTGACCAATATTCTGGGACATATTCCTACAGATAAGGATGTTGATACAAGCATAAAAGCGATTGGATACTGTTTTACGATCTTGTCTATTGGTAATAAAACCATTGGCAAGGTTAAGGTGGAGCGGGATAATAATGTTGCTGTATAAACAGCAGCAGATAAAAATAATTAACAAAAGGAGAAAGAAAGATGTCAGGACATTCAAAATTTGCAAACATTAAGCATAAGAAAGAGAAAAACGATGCAAAAAAAGGTAAGATTTTTACAGTAATCGGACGTGAGCTGGTTATGGCTGTCAAAGCAGGCGGTCCGGATCCAAATAACAACAGCAAACTTCGTGATGTAATTGCCAAAGCGAAAGCAAACAACATGCCAAACGATACAATCGAACGTGGTATCAAAAAAGCAGCAGGTGCTGATTCCGCAGACAACTACGAGAAAGCTGTATATGAAGGATATGGTCCGAACGGTGTTGCTATCATTGTTGAGACTCTGACAGACAACAAGAACCGTACAGCAGGTAATGTACGTAATGCATTTACAAAGGGTAACGGAAGCATCGGAACTCAGGGATGTGTATCCTATATGTTTGATCAGAAAGGTCAGATCATTATTGACAAAGAAGAGTGTGAGATGGATGCAGACGAGATTATGATGCTTGCTCTGGATGCCGGTGCTGAGGACTTCAGCGAGGAAGAGGACAGTTATGAGATTCTCACTGCTCCGGATGATTTCAGTGCAGTTCGCGAAGCTCTGGAAAAAGCAGGTCTGCCTATTGCAGAAGCACAGGTTGCCATGATTCCTCAGACTTATGTGGAGCTTACAGATGAGCAGGCACTCAAGGATCTTCAGAGAACTCTGGATCTTCTGGATGATGACGATGATGTCACAGATTACTGGACAAACTGGGATGAGCAGTAAAATACCGCAGGTATATTGAGACTGCCTGTTTTGGGTTATTGCTGTCGGACATGTATAGTTTATAAAAGAAACACACATAATACCTCCATAGAGAAAATGGAGGTATTTTTATGTCTGAAAACAGATATGGAGAAAAAAGAGAAGAGTCTGAAACAGGGATGAAGCTGCAAAACTGTGAGACACAGGAGTCAGAAAATAAAGTTCAGGAAAGTACCAATGAGCAGATCAAAGATATGGGACAGGTGGTTTTAAACAGCAATTCCCGAAAACACAAGGTAGAGCTTCTGACCATCATTGGTGAGGTGGAAGGTCATGAGTCTGCACCCTCCCATTCCAAAACTACAAAATATGAGCATGTACTTCCAAAGCTTGCCATCATTGAGGATGATGAAGAAATAGAAGGCTTGCTGATCCTTTTAAACACAGTGGGAGGAGATGTGGAGGCTGGGCTTGCCATTGCAGAGATGATTGCCTCATTAAGTATACCAACAGTGTCACTGGTTCTGGGCGGCGGACATTCTATCGGAGTTCCGATGGCCGTATCTGCGGACTATTCTTTCGCAGTACCAAGTGCTACGATGGTGATCCATCCGGTACGTTCCAATGGTATGTTTATCGGAGTGGCTCAGACTTACCGGAATATGGAGAAAATTCAGGACCGTATCACTACATTTATTTCCGAACACTCCAGAGCATCTCAGAAACGTCTGGAAGAGCTGATGCTTGATACTTCTCAGCTGGTAAAAGATGTAGGAACCATGCTGGAAGGAAAAGAGGCAGTAAAAGAAGGGCTGATCGATGAGGTTGGCGGTATTAAGGAAGCGTTGGCAAAATTATATGAAATGATAGAAAAAGAGTGTTAAAAGTGAAAAAAATGTTACGGTTCACATACCACTATCCCGCGAGGTGTTTTGGCATGAATATGCCAAAATCCCGAGACATACAAGCCAAAATTCCATTGCCGCAGGCAATCTGGAATGAATTTTGGCTACGTTACTGAGAACGGAGTGAGCAGTAACAAAAAAATCTTATATATGCTACAAATCAACCCTTGCCATATGTCAGATTTTGGCGTATTATTAATAGAGGTTTATTATTTGCGAGGAGGAAAACCATGTATAAGATTTTAAAAGCTGAAACACTGGCAGCTAAGATCCATCTTATGGTTGTACACGCACCGCGTGTTGCAAGCCATTGTCAGCCAGGACAATTTATTATCGTTAAGTTAGATGAGAAGGGTGAGAGAATCCCTCTTACTATCTGTGATTATGATCGTGAAGAGGGTACGGTCACAATCGTATTCCAGGAGATTGGTGTATCTACCATCAAGATGGCAGAATTAAAAGCAGGAGATGCATTCCGCGATTTCGTAGGACCTCTTGGATGTCCTTCTGAATTTGTTGAGGAAGATATCGAAGAATTAAAGAAAAAGAAAATGGTATTTGTTGCCGGCGGTGTTGGTACAGCCCCTGTTTACCCACAGGTAAAATGGCTCCATGAACATGGAATCACAGCAGATGTTATTCTTGGTGCAAAAACTAAGGATATGGTTATCCTTGAGAAAGAACTGGGAGAAGTTTCCAATCTTTATGTTACTACAGATGACGGTTCCTATGGCCGTGCAGGTATGGTTACCAAGACTCTTGAGGATCTGGTAACAAATGAAGGCAAACATTACGATGTCTGTGTAGCGATCGGACCGATGATCATGATGAAATTTGTCTGTCTTCTTACCAAGAAGCTTGGCATTCATACAATTGTCAGCATGAACCCGATCATGGTTGACGGAACAGGTATGTGTGGCGCATGCCGCCTTCAGGTTGGCGATGAGATTAAGTTTGCATGTGTAGACGGACCGGAATTCGATGGACATCTCGTTGATTTCGACCAAGCTATGAAGAGAAGCCAGATGTATAAGACTGAAGAGGGACGTGCATTACTGAAACTTCAGGAAGGTGATACCCATCATGGCGGATGTGGACATTGTGGAGGTGACAAGTAATGGCAGATGCAAAGATGTTAAAGAAAGTTCCTGTAAGAGAACAGAATCCAAAAGTACGTGCAACAAACTTTGAAGAAGTTTGTCTTGGATACAATCAGGAAGAAGCAATGGAAGAAGCACAGAGATGCTTAGGCTGTAAGAAACCGAAATGTGTGGAAGGCTGTCCTGTATCCATTAATATTCCTGGATTTATTGAAGAGATCAAAGAGGGAAAGATCGAAGAGGCATACAAAGTGATCGGATTATCCTCCGCACTTCCGGCTATCTGTGGACGTGTATGTCCTCAGGAATCCCAGTGTGAGGGTAAATGTATCCGCGGAGTCAAAGGCGAAGCTGTTTCTATCGGTAAGCTGGAGAGATTTGTTGCTGACTATGCTCTGGAACATGATATCAAACCTGTTGGAGCAGAAGTTAAGAACGGACATAAAGTTGCAGTGATCGGTTCCGGTCCTTCCGGACTTACCTGTGCAGGTGATCTTGCAAAAGCTGGTTATGATGTAACTGTATTTGAAGCTCTTCATGAACTTGGCGGTGTTCTTGTTTACGGTATTCCGGAGTTCCGTCTTCCGAAACAGAAAGTTGTTAAGAAAGAAATTGAAAAAGTTAAAGAATTAGGTGTTAAATTCGAGACGAATGTTGTTATCGGTAAATCCACAACAATCGATCAGCTGATCGAGGACGAAGGATTTGAAGCTGTATTTATCGGATCAGGTGCCGGACTTCCAATGTTCATGGGTATCCCGGGTGAGAATGCAAGCGGTGTATTCTCTGCCAACGAATATCTTACAAGAAGCAACCTGATGAAAGCTTTTGATGATTCTTATGATACACCGATCGCAGCAGGAAAGAAAGTAGCAGTTGTAGGCGGTGGTAATGTTGCTATGGATGCTGCCAGAACAGCTTTAAGACTTGGTGCTGAAGTACATATCGTATACAGAAGAAGTGAAGCAGAGCTTCCTGCACGAGCAGAGGAAGTTCATCACGCAAAAGAAGAGGGAATCATCTTTGATCTTCTTACTAACCCGAAGGAAATCCTTGTAGATGAGAACGGTCATGTAAAAGGTATGAAGGTTGTCAAGATGGAACTTGGTGAGCCGGATGCTTCCGGAAGACGTCGTCCGGTTGAAATTCCGGGATCTGAATATGACATGGATGTAGATACAGTTATCATGTCTCTTGGTACTTCCCCGAACCCTCTTATTTCTTCTACAACAAAAGGTCTTGAAGTCAATAAGAGAAGATGTATCATTGCTGAAGAAGAAACAGGTAAGACATCTAAAGATGGTGTATATGCCGGCGGTGATGCTGTTACAGGTGCAGCTACTGTTATCCTTGCCATGGGTGCAGGTAAAGCTGGTGCCAAAGGTATCGATGAATATCTTAAAAATAAATAATGTAAATGGTACTTGACAGATTTTGACGTCTGTGGCATGATTACTAGTGTTGATAATCATGAAAAGCTTAGAAGGTGTTTACAGGGATTTATTTTCCGTCAGAGAGAGGAAGCCATCGGCTGGAAGCTGCCTCAGGTTCAGATATTTCCTGAATTTCCCACCGGAGCCGCGTTTCTGAATGACAGTATTTACTGAGTAGGAAATGACGTTACTGCGCGTTAAGCAGACCGAGAGCCTGTAGAAAATGCAGGAAGCAGGGTGGTACCGCGGATATTTTACTCCGTCCCTTTAGTGGGACGGAGTTTTTTGTTTGCCAATTCTGCTATTATAACATGAATTGCGAGAACTGCTTTTGCAACGGAGCGATTTGTGGCTATCAAGTCAGAGTCAGATTTTACGTTACTGTTCATTCTGTTCTCAGTAACGATTTTTCTTCTCTGACATTATGACATAAAGGAGAAAGAGAACATGGATATGAAAGAAAGACTTCAGGAACTGGCTGAAGCAGCCGGAAAACGGATCAGTGAATCCGAAGGTCTGGAAAAACTGAACGAAGTACGTGTGGCATACCTTGGTAAAAAAGGTGAATTGACTGCAATTTTAAAGAGTATGAAAGATGTTGCACCGGAAGAGCGCCCGAAGGTTGGACAGCTTGTAAACGAAACAAGAAGCAAGATAGAAGCACTTCTTGATGAATCTAAACAGAAACTGGAAGAAGCAGCACGTGAAGAGAAGATGAAACAGGAAGTGATTGATGTGACTTTACCTGCAAAGAAAGCTAAAATCGGTCACCGTCACCCGAACACCATCGCCCTGGAAGAAGTAGAGCGTATCTTTATTGGTATGGGTTATGAAGTAGTAGAGGGACCGGAGGTAGAGTATGCGGATTACAACTTTACTAAACTGAATATTCCGGAAAATCATCCGGCACGTGATGAACAGGATACTTTCTTTATCAACGATTCTATCCTTCTTCGTTCCCAGACTTCACCGGTTCAGGCACGTACTATGGAGAAAGGAAAGCTGCCGATCCGTATGATCGCACCTGGTCGTGTATTCCGTTCAGATGAAGTAGATGCAACACATTCTCCTTCTTTCCATCAGATCGAAGGTCTTGTTATTGACAAGAACATCACTTTTGCAGATCTTAAGGGAACTTTGCAGGAGTTTGCACAGGAATTATTCGGACCTGAGACAAAAACTAAGTTCAGACCACATCACTTCCCGTTCACAGAGCCAAGCGCAGAGGTGGATGTATCCTGTTTCAAGTGTGGTGGTAAAGGCTGCCGTTTCTGTAAAGGTTCCGGTTGGATTGAAATCCTTGGCTGCGGTATGGTTCATCCGAATGTATTAAGCATGTGCGGAATTGATCCGGAAGAATACACAGGATTCGCATTTGGCGTAGGTCTTGAACGTATTGCACTTCTGAAATATGAGATTGATGACATGAGACTGCTCTATGAGAATGATATCCGTTTCCTGAAACAGTTCTGATGAAATGACTGTCTGAAACAACAGAGCTATGCAGCCAAGAGGAAATTTCTGTCCGGGAAAGCTGCTATAAGTCTGAGCTATAATATAGAAAGAGGATTAACAAAATGAATACTTCATTATCTTGGATTAAAATGTATGTGCCGGATCTTGATGTGACAGCACAGGAATATACAGATGCCATGACACTGACAGGAACAAAAGTGGAAGGCTTTGAAAAACTGGACGCAGATCTGGATAAGATCGTGATCGGTCAGATTGAAAAAATTGAGAAACATCCGGATGCAGATAAACTGATCATCTGCCAGGTGAATATCGGAACAGAGACTGTACAGATTGTTACAGGCGCTCCTAATGTAAAAGAGGGAGATAAGGTTCCTGTTGTTCTTGACGGTGGACGTGTTGCCGGTGGACATGACGGAAAGAAAACACCGGGTGGAATTGAAATCAAAAAAGGAAAACTTCGCGGAATCGATTCCTATGGTATGATGTGTTCCATCGAAGAGCTGGGAAGCACAAGAGAAATGTATCCGGAAGCACCGGAATACGGAATCTATATTTTTCCTGAAGACGCTGTTGTAGGCGAGAGTGCGATCAAGGCACTGGGCCTGGATGATGTTGTCTTTGAATATGAAATCACATCCAATCGTGTTGACTGCTACGGCGTACTGGGAATTGCAAGAGAAGCGGCAGCTACGTTTAATGAGAAATTCTGTCCTCCTGTTGTAGAGTGTAAGGGAAATGATGAAAAAGCTTCTGACTATGTAAAAGTAACGGTAGAAGATCCGAAACTTTGTCCACGTTACTGCGCAAGAGTCGTAAAGAATGTTAAGATCGGACCATCTCCGAAATGGATGCAGAGATGTCTGGCTTCCAATGGAATCCGTCCGATCAATAATCTGGTAGATATTACAAACTATGTAATGGAAGAATTTGGTCAGCCAATGCACGCATATGATCTGGACAGGATTGCAGGAAAAGAAATCGTTGTACGTCGTGCAGAGAATGATGAGAAATTTGTAACGCTGGATGGACAGGAACGTACCATGGATGATCAGGTACTGATGATTTGTGACGGTGAGAAAGCAGTTGGTATTGCCGGTATCATGGGTGGAGAGAATTCTATGATCACAGACGATGTAAAAACTGTTCTTTTCGAGGCTGCATGTTTTGATGGAACAAATATCCGCCTTTCTTCCAAGAGAATCGGTCTGAGAACAGATGCTTCCGGTAAATTCGAAAAGGGTCTTGACCCGAACAATGCGCAGGCAGCTATCGACAGAGCATGCCAGCTGATGGAGGAACTTGGGGCAGGTGAAGTCGTAGGTGGAATGGTAGATATCTGCAATGAAGTAAGAGAACCATCCAGAGTTCCTTTCAAACCGGAGAAGATTAATGCTCTTCTTGGAACTGACCTGACACCGGAAGAAATGCTTGCTTATTTGGCAAAAGTAGAACTGACCTATGACGAAAAAACAAATGAGATCGTAGCTCCTACTTTCCGTCAGGATATCCATTATGTAGCTGATGTTGCAGAAGAAGTTGCAAGATTTTTCGGATATGATAAGATTCCTACTACTCTGCCTACAGGTGAAGCTACAACAGGTAAGCTTCCGTTTAAACTTCGTATTGAAGCAGTGGCACGTGATATTGCGGAATATTGTGGTTTCTCTGAAGGAATGACCTATTCTTTCGAAAGTCCGAAGGTATTTGACAAATTAAGACTTCCGGCTGACAGTAAGCTCCGTCAGGGAATCGTGATCAGCAATCCTCTGGGAGAAGACTACAGTGTCATGAGAACAACTACTTTAAACGGTATGCTCAGTTCTCTGGCTACGAACTATAACAGAAGAAATAAAGATGTACGTCTCTATGAACTTGGTAATGTATATCGTCCGAAAGCACTTCCTCTTACAGAACTTCCGGATGAGCGTATGCACTTTACACTTGGTATGTATGGAAACGGCGATTTCTTTGACATGAAAGGTGTATGTGAAGAGTTCTTTGAGAAAGTAGGAATGAGAGATAAAGTAGATTATGATCCAAACAGCGGAAAAACTTACCTTCATCCCGGAAGACAGGCAAATATGGTTTATGATGGTAAGGTTGTGGGCTATCTGGGAGAGGTTCATCCTCTGGTTGCAGATACTTATGGAATCGGTGATAAGGCATATGTGGCAGTGATTGATATCCTTACGGTTCTTGAATTTGCAAGCTTCAACCATAAATACACAGGAATTGCAAAATATCCTGCAGTAACCCGCGATTTAAGTATGGTCGTTCCGAAAACCGTTCTTGCAGGACAGATTGAACATATTCTGACTCAGAGAGGCGGAAAGATTCTGGAGAGTTATCAGTTATTTGACATTTATGAAGGAAACCAGATTAAAGGAGGATATAAATCCATGGCTTATTCTCTGGTATTCCGTCACCATGACAAGACTCTGGAAGAGAGCGAGATTACAGCTGCAATGAAGAAAATCCTGAATGGCCTGACAGATCTTGGAATCGAGTTGAGAAGTTAATGCTGATTTATGTATTAAGACATGGGATAACTCAGTGGAATAAACTGAAAAAAGTGCAGGGGGCAATGGATATTCCCCTTGCACCGGAAGGAATTGAACTGGCGAAAAGAACAGGAGAAGCATTAAAAGATGTTCCGTTTGATATCTGTTTTACCAGTCCTCTGGCAAGAGCGAGACAGACAGCACATTATGTGCTGGGAAACAGGCAGATTCCTGTTATTGAGGATAAAAGAATCCAGGAAATTGATTTTGGAGTTCTTGAAGGAAGCCGGTTTAAGGATGAACAAGGGAAGATCATCAGCCATGAAATGGAAATTTTCTTTGAAGAGCCACAGAAATTTGAACGTCCTCAAAACGGCGAAAACATTTCTGATATCCTGAAACGCACCAGAGAATTCTGGGTGGAGAAAACGACAGATCCTGCTCTGGCAGACAAAACAATTCTTGTTTCTTCTCATGGATGTGCAGTTCGTGCACTGCTTCAGAATGTCTATCAGGATCCGGAACATTTCTGGCATGGATGTGTGCCTCCAAACTGCAGTATCAATCTGCTTGAAGTAAAAGATGGAAAAGCCAGATTTCTGGAAGAAGATAAAGTTTATTCTGAAATATAACAATTCTGTAAAATAATCCGGTGGAAAACTGTGCTTTGAGTACAGCTTTTCTGCCGGACTTTTAATATATTTTGTTACTGTTTATACACCACTATCCCGAGACATACAAGCCAAAATTCCATTGCCGCAGGCAATCTGGAATGAATTTTGACTACGTTACTGTGAACAGTAACTATATTTTTACTTGTGACAGATATGACGTTGTGATATGATATACGAAAAAGGAAATTGTCTGTAATTTTGTGCAGAATCTGCAAATAATCACAGGAGGTGTATTATGGGCAAAAAAATTATGAATACGGTTCTTTTTCTGGCGGTGCTTGGCGGATGTGTTGCCATGACGCTGCTGACCGGGAATGGTTCATCAGGCACGATGATTTATAACTTTGCATTCCTCGCTGTTATGGCTGTGATCTATCTGGCCGGACTGTTTGGCGGTATGTTTCGGGTAGACAGCATTGGAGAGGCTCTTGCAAGAGGAACGCAGGAGCTTTCCAGTATATTCAAAATACCCGGAAAAGCCAAAAGCGAAGATCTTTCCTGCCTGAAGGGGATGTTTGAACATAAATATCTGGATGACAGAATGGACAGCTTTGTAGATGCCATGGAGAAAAACCAGGAAGGAATCGGAGATGTTGAAGATTACATAAATGAGGACGAGATTGATCTTCATGTACATAAGAAGATTCTGGAAATGGCACCGGATATTTTTACCAGCCTTGGTATTCTTGGTACTTTTATTGGTCTGGTATGGGGGCTTAAGAGTTTTGAGCCATCCAGCTATGAGACAATGACTACCTCTGTATCTGCCCTGGTAGATGGTATCAAAGTAGCATTCCTTACTTCTATCTATGGAATTGCATTTGCACTGATCTACAGTTCCGGAATGAAAAGCGTTTATTCCGGAATGGATGCGAAGCTTCAGGGATTTCTGGAGAGGTTTCATCTTTATGTACTTCCGGCGGCTGAGAGCGAGTCAAGAAACCTGATGCTTGCAAGTCAGAAGGTTCAGACAAAAGCCATGAAACAGATGGCAGAGCAGCTTACCTCACAGATGGCAGAGAGTTTTGAGAAAGCAATCAATCCTACTTTCCAGAAGATGACAGAATCTCTGGAGACTCTGACAGAATCTGTAACAAAATGTCAGGAGGATGTGGTTCAGGATATCCTGCGTACTTTTTTGCGGGAGATGAACGGTTCATTTAAAATGCAGTTCACAGATTTCAATGAAGCTCTTGTACAGCTGAAGGAAGCGCAGAAAGAAAATATTGATTATACTACAAGGCTCTATCAGACGATGAGTAATCAGCTGAATACCTCATATGCAAAACAGAGCGAAGCTATGAAAGACCTTGTAAATGAACTGGGACAGGTTCAGGGCCGTTATATGTCTACGGCAACAAGAATCACACAGGATAATCAGGAAATCCAGAAGCTTCAGCAGCAGGATTATCAGCGCATTGCGGATTATCTGCATGAATCCGAGAAATCTTCTGCCAAATTCTGGGTTGCCTGCAATCAGACAATGCAGAAATATGTGGAAGCTGCCGCGCAGGGAATGGAAAAGGTTTCGGCTGCAAATCAGGCAGGAAAAGATGTGCTTGAGGCTAACCGTAAACTGGTAGAACAGTTGGATGTAAAGATGAAAGACTTTGTATCTTATCAGAAGATGACTTACGAGACAATGGAAGAGGTACGCAGACTCTTTGCAGATATTTCTGTTCAGAAAGAAGACAACAATATTTATCTCTCAGGCGGAAAATCAGCTCAGAGTGCGGCACAGAAAGAATCTGTGGAGGAAGTACGCAAACTTCTGGAGGAACAGAGCGAGCGTCAGGAAGCACTTCTGGAGGAGATGAACAAAAATATGAAGAATATTTCCAAAAACCAGAAAGGTAAATTCAGCTTATTCAAATAAGAAAAGGAGAGAAATATGCGCAAAAGAAAGAAATCAGAAGAGGACGGATTTAATGTCTGGCGATCTTATTCTGATATGATGGCCGGTGTGCTGCTCCTTTTTATACTGATCATGTGTGTAACTCTTTTTCAGGCTCAGAAAAGCTATAATGAGAGCATAAAAGAGAGAGATGATAAAATAGCTCTTCAGGAGCAGTATACAGCGGAAATTCTGGCACAGCAGAGTGAGTTGGACGAGAAAAACAGCAAGCTGAGTTCCCAGGATGAACAGCTTGACAAGCAGAAAAAGCTTCTTGCAGAACTGGCAGCACAGTTAAAGGAACAGCAGGCCAGCCTTGATGAAAAAACATCTCTTCTTGCCACACAGCAGAAGAAAATTGATAATATCATCGGTGTCAAGGCAGATGTTATTGAAGCATTGCAGAAGGAGTTTTCCAAAAACAATGTAAGTGTTGATATTGATGCTCAGACAGGTGCTCTTACCCTCAATGCAAATGTATTATTTGACTATGATAAGTCAGAACTGACAGATGAGGGCAAACAGGAACTTGCAGATATCCTTCCGATCTACTGTAAGGTGCTTCTTCAGAAAGATTATAAGAAGTATCTGGCTGAGATCATCATTGACGGTTATACAGACACAGACGGAGACTATGATTACAATCTGGAACTTTCTCAGAAACGTTCTCTCGCAGTTGCACAGTATCTGACGGAAATCAGGGAGAACTTCCTGAGTTCTGATGAGATTTCAGAACTTCAGAATTATCTGACCGTAAATGGTCATGGCTCAGCCAATCCGGTTCTGGATTCCGATGGGAATGTAGATAAGGATGCATCCAGACGAGTGGAAGTAAAGTTTCGTCTGAAAGATGATGAGATGATAAATGAACTTAATCAGATTATGAATACAGATAAGACTTCTGATTCTGAAAAATCCGGCAGCAATTAAACTGCCGGATTTTTCAATTCCGGAGTGTGTTTGAAAAATGCTTTGATGCAGATGCTTTTTCTTACAATTCACGAAAGATAACGAGTAATTTTACCAATAACAGTTCACATTTCCGAGAGAAAATGTGGTATGATAAAACAGTACACAGTTTCCTGTAATGGTGATGATGCGCTGTACCCTACATAAGAAAAAAGAAAGAGGAATTATCATGTCTTTGAAAATTGGAAGAAACGATCCATGCTGGTGTGGAAGCGGGAAAAAATATAAAAAATGCCATGAGGCATTTGATGAAAAAATGGAAATAATGAAGCAGAAAGGATATGCAGTGATCGATCATGATCTGATCAAAACACCCGAACAGATCGCGAAAATAAAAGAAAGCTGCAAAATCAATATCGCAGTTCTTGATTATGTGGAAGAGCATATTAAACCAGGTGTATCCACTGAAGAGATTGACAGATGGGTACATGAAGAGACTGTACGGCATGGGGGAATCCCGGCACCGTTAAATTACGAAGGATTTCCAAAGAGCGTGTGTACTTCTGTAAATGAAGTGGTATGCCATGGAATCCCGGATGAAGAGCAGATTCTGAAAGAGGGAGATATTATCAATGTTGATGTATCTACAATATATAATGGTTATTATTCTGACTCGTCCAGAATGTTCTGCATCGGTAAAGTGAGTCCGGAGAAAGAAAAACTTGTCAAGGTCACAAAAGAATGTGTTGAGATTGGTATTTCCCAGGTGAAACCATGGACTCCGATCGGAAATATGGGAAGTGCAGTTCATAAACATGCAGTAGAAAACGGATATTCTGTAGTCAGAGAAATCGGTGGACATGGTGTGGGAGTTGAGTTCCATGAAGATCCATGGGTAAGCTTTGTTTCTGAAGAGAATACAGGTGTCCTGATGGTTCCGGGTATGATGTTTACCATAGAGCCGATGGTAAATATGGGAAGCGATGAAATTTATACGGATGAGATTGACGAGTGGACAGTCCGTACAGAGGACGGACTTCCTTCAGCCCAGTGGGAAGTAACTGTTCTGGTTACGGAAACAGGATGTGAAGTAATCTGCTGGTAAAAAATTTGCAAAAAGTATTGCAATACATCAGGCTATATAGTATAATCACAACTGTTGTGAAAAAAGATGGTCCTCTGTTACAGGATATGTATTAAGAACATCCATATAAGAATAGGAGAAAAATACAATGAACGAAATTATCAAAAACATCGAAGCAGCTCAGTTAAAAGCTGAAGTACCGGCATTCAACACAGGTGATACTGTAAGAGTACACGCACTGATCAAAGAAGGAAACCGTGAACGTGTTCAGGTTTTTGAAGGAACAGTTCTCAAGAAACAGGGCGGAAGCAACAGAGCTACATTTACTGTAAGAAAGAGTTCTAACGGAGTAGGCGTTGAGAAAACATGGCCGCTTCATTCCCCACATGTAGTAAAAGTAGAAGTTATCCGTCGTGGTAAAGTACGTCGTGCGAAACTGAACTACTTAAGAGATCGTGTAGGTAAAGCAGCTAAGGTTAAAGAGCTTGTTAAATAATTTCATGAATTAGCAGAAGAAGGGACAATAACTTGTGTATTGTCCCTCTTTTTCCATCTGTCAGGAGATTTGGATGAATATCAGAAAATGGAAAGATAGTCCGGCACTGAAAGAGACCAGAGATATGCTGGAAACAAAACTTGAAGATAAAAAAGTCCGGGGAATCCTTAACTGGATATTTCAGATAGCGGTAGTGCTCATTTTTGGCATTCTGGCGGGAATTGCGCTGTTTCAATCAGTGACTGTACAGGAGAGTGCCATGGAGCCCACACTGCAGGTTGGAGAACGCTTTTTTGTAAACAGGGCTGTTTATAAAGTATCCTCACCTGAACGGGGAGATATCATTGTATATAAAACCAGTGGAAGTGATGATGCGGCTCTGCATATCGGCCGCGTGATCGGTCTGCCTGGTGAGACTGTACAGATATCCAACGGAGCAGTATTGATCAACGGAGAAGTATATAATGAAAATAAGAATTTTCCTGAAATCAGTAATGCGGGATTGGCATCCGACGGAGTGTCTCTGGAAAGCGGTGAGTATTTTGTACTTGGCGATAACAGAAATAACAGTGAGGACAGCCGGTATGGTGATATCGGAAATATCAATAAGAAATATATTGTGGGAAAGGTATGGTTTGTCATTTCCCCGAAAGATAAATTTGGATTTTTGAAAGGTTAGGTGTATATGAACGTACAGTGGTACCCTGGTCATATGACCAAGGCAAAGAGACAGATGCAGGAGGACATTAAGCTGATCGATCTGATCATTGAACTTGTGGATGCCCGCGTACCTCTTTCGAGCAGAAACCCGGATATCGATGAACTGGGAAAAAATAAATCCAGACTGATTCTTCTTAATAAATCAGATCTGGCTGACGAGCGCCAGAATGAAGCCTGGAAAACTTATTTTCAGGCAAAGGGATTTTATGTTGTAAAAGTAGATTCCAGAAATGGTTCCGGAATGAAAGCAATCAATAATGTGATCCAGGAAGCATGTAAGGAAAAGATAGAAAGAGACAGACGCCGCGGTATTAAAAACCGTCCGATCCGCGCTATGGTAGTGGGAATCCCGAATGTAGGAAAATCTACATTTATCAATACCTTTGCAGGACGGGCCTGTGCAAAGACCGGAAACAAGCCGGGAGTTACGAAAGGAAAACAGTGGATCCGTCTGAATAAGGGAGTAGAACTTTTGGACACTCCTGGTATTTTGTGGCCGAAATTTGAAGACCAGCAGGTGGGAATCCGTTTGGCATGTGTAGGTTCTATCAAAGATGACATTCTGAATATGGAGGAACTGGCACTCTGGCTGATCGATTATCTGCGCGAAAATTATAAAGGGATTCTGGCAGAGAGATATCAGATCACAGAGGAGGGAACTTCTGTGGAAGTTCTGGAGGCGATTGCCAGAGCCAGAGGGTGTCTGAAAAAGCAGGAAGAGCTGGACTATGCCAAAGCTTCGCTGATACTGTTTGATGATTTCCGTTCCGGAAAAATGGGGCGGATCACATTGGAGTGGGCGCCATTATGAAAACAATAGCTGAGATTAAAGCCGAGTTTGCTGCAGCAGATATGAGCAGCTACCCGGCTTTATATGAAATTTATAAAGAAGATACAAGAAGTGGTGTGCAAAAGCTGATCGCACAGTGCCGCAAAAAGGAAGCAGCTCTGGAAGCGGAGAAGCAGCGTATTGAAAATATGAAGGTATATGAGCATAAATATGAACATCTTGGTTATTTATGCGGAATTGATGAAGTGGGAAGAGGCCCCCTTGCAGGCCCGGTTGTGGCATGTGCAGTAATTCTGCCACAGGACAGCCGGATCCTTTATCTGAACGATTCCAAGAAACTCAGTGCTTCCAAAAGAGAAGAACTGTATGATGTGATTATGAGGGAAGCGGTTTCAGTAGGAATCGGTATGCGCAGCCCGGAGCGTATTGACGAGATCAATATCCTTCAGGCTACTTATGAGGCAATGCGGGAGGCGGTAAGTAAACTGGAAGTGGTTCCTCAGCTTCTTCTCAATGATGCAGTCACGATTCCTCAGATCACCATTCCACAGGTTCCCATTATTAAGGGAGATGCAAAGAGTGTTTCCATTGCAGCAGCAAGTATTGTTGCAAAAGTGACAAGGGACAGAATGATGGAAGAATATGATAAAGTGTTCCCGGAATATGGTTTTGCATCAAATAAGGGATATGGTTCTGCCGATCATATTGCGGCACTGAAAAAATACGGAGAAACCCCGATCCACAGAAAGACCTTTATTACACATTTCATATAAACAGTCACAAAAGGTTACTATCCTTCAGTACACAGCAATACACTGGGTGATGCACAGTAACAACAAAAGATGCCTACATATAATATAAAAAGAAATGGATGGAAGAATTTGCATAAAAATACCCGGTCTACCGGAAGCTGTTACGAACGAAAAGCTGCTGATTATCTGAAACAGCAGGGATTATTTATTCTGAGATATAATTACAGATGCAGATTTGGAGAAATCGATCTGATTGCCAGAGATGGAGAATATCTTGTTTTTGTTGAGGTAAAATACAGGAAAGACAATAGTTCCGGTTATTCGCTGGCTGCAGTAAATCCTGCTAAACAGAAAACCATATGTAAGGTGGCAAGGTATTTTCTTACAGTGGAATATCACAATGTGGATATCCCATGCCGTTTCGATGTGGCAGGAATTGACGGGGATGAAATACACTGGGTTAAGAATGCGTTTGAATATATTGCAATCCTCTAATAATTATAGAAACTGCTTTGATGAATATTCTGCCATACAGCAGGAAGGGAATAATGAAATATGAAGATAAAATGGAACAGTGAACAGATTCCAAAGATGAATGTAAAAAACAATAAAGATGTTACATTTCTTACATATCCCGCATATGAAGAAATGAACTGGCTTGTTCATGGATTCAGCACCCGCTTTGGCGGAGTGAGCAGAGGAATCTACAGTTCTATGAACCTGAGTTTTACAAGAGGTGATGAGGAGTCCTGCGTGAAAGAAAATTACAGAAGGATTTCTGATGCTATGGGATTTGATATGAACAGCATCGTTACATCTGATCAGACTCATACCAACAATGTGCGGAAAGTAACAGAGAAAGACCGCGGAAAGGGAATTGTGATCCCGCGTGATTATACAGATACAGATGGAATGATCACAAATGTTCCGGGGCTGGTTCTCGCAACCTTTTATGCGGATTGCGTTCCACTGTATTTTGCTGATCCGGCGAATCACGCGATCGGACTGTCTCATTCGGGATGGAGAGGTACGGTTCAGAAAATCGGTGCAGTTACCATAGAAAAGATGTCTGAAGAGTATGGAAGTAATCCGAAAGATCTGAAAGTGGCCATCGGACCGTCTATCTGTCAGGAGTGTTATGAAGTCAGCGAAGATGTGATTGAAGAATTTGAAAAGGTTTTTGATAAGAAATACCGGAACAAGCTGTTTTACAGAAAAGAAAACGGAAAATATCAGTTAAATCTGTGGATGGCAAACAAGATTATTTTTCTGGAAGCGGGAATCCCGGAAGAAAACATTTCCATGCCAAATCTCTGTACCTGCTGTAATCCTGAGTTTCTCTTTTCTCACAGGGCTTCCCATGGAAAAAGGGGAAATCTTGGGGCTTTTCTTGGCATACGTTCATAAAACCTGAAATTGTTATAAGCACAACAGTGCGAAGTGAGTAATCCTGAATTTGCAGATTAACTGTACAATACGAAAAAGGGGGGAACTGGTTAACAGCTCCCCCTTTTCGTATTCATCTGCCGGAAAAACTATCTGGAATTTACTTTTTCCATAAGAGACATAATCTTTTCGTTGCTGGAACGAACCTTCTCAACGGAAACATCATGATTGATGATATCAATGATGCTCGCAAGATATTTGCTCATATTTGCTTCTACATAATATGGTCTTTCGAGAAGTTCTGGAATGCGGTAATTCAGGTTGGTTGTGATCACTCTGTCAAGCCAGCCTTTCTCGTAATATTCATCAAATTTATCCAGACCGTCTGTGAACAGACCGTAGGTAGTGCATACAAATACTCTCTTTGCGTTGCGTTCTTTTAACTGTTTGGCAACATCCAGCATACTTCCGCCGGAGGAAATCATGTCATCGATAACTACAACATCTTTGCCTTCTACGGAATCTCCGAGGAATTCATGTGCAACAATAGGATTCTTTCCATTGACGATTGTAGAGTAATCACGACGTTTGTAGAACATACCCATATCTACTCCAAGGATATTGGAGAAATATACAGCTCTTGACATGGCACCTTCATCAGGGCTGATGATCATCAGATGGTCATTGTCAACACGAAGATCCGGCACACTCTTGATCAGAGCTTTTAAAAACTGATAAGTAGGGAAAAAGTTATCAAAACCATTCAGCGGAATAGAGTTCTGGACACGTGGATCATGGGCATCAAAGGTAATGATATTGGAAACTCCCATATCGCTTAATTCCTTCAGTGCCAGTGCACAGTCCAGAGATTCTCTTTTAGTACGTCTGTGCTGGCGGCCTTCATAAAGGAACGGCATAATTACATTGATACGGTGTGCCTTGCCTGTTGCAGCGGAAATAATTCGTTTAAGATCCTGGAAATGGTTGTCAGGAGACATATGGTTCTCGTGTCCGCATACAGTATAAGATTCACTGTAATTGGTCACATCAACCATAATATAAAGGTCAGTGCCACGAACGGATTCTTTAATATAACCTTTACCTTCACCGGTTCCGAAACGGGGGCATTCACATTCTACAATAAATGATTCTTCGCTGTATCCCTGAGGAATAACACTGAGCTGTTTGCGTTCAACCAGCTCATTACGGAATTTAACAAGTTTTCTGTCAACTTCTTCTGCAAGTTCTCTGCATCCAAGAGCTGCAATACGGATAGGTGCAACCGGCATGGATTTTTCCAACAATTCTATGTTTGGCATAATACTCCTCCTAAGTAGTGATTTTATACTCAAAAAATAGATTTCAATATAATATATAACATTTGCCCTAAAATACGTCAAGGAATTTATTGATTTTTTCTTTTACAATTGTTATGATATAAAAGATAGTGGATTCTGGGCGCAGGTATATTTTGTCCGGAATTACTGTCATATGATATCAGGAGTAAATGTCAGAAAGTTACTGTGCCTGCACAGTAAATAAATCAGCGGCTCCTGAATGATCGAGAAACAAAATGTGCCGGAAAAGTTTATCCCACACACAATTTCCGGTTACATTCCAATGGAGTAAAATTCATGAAAAAAAATTTACACATAATATCCAGAGTTCTTCCGGACAGCATCGGAGAAGAACTGGAACTGGAACCGGGAGATGCGCTGCTTTCCATTAACGGCCAGCCGGTAGAGGATGTGTTTGATTATCGTTATCTGATGAATGACGAATTTGTTACGCTCCTTATCCGAAAGAAGAATGGCGAGGAATGGGAACTGGAAGTAGAAAAGGAATATGAAGATGATCTTGGCGTGGAGTTTGAGAACAGTCTTATGGATGAGTACCGCTCCTGTTCCAATCACTGTATTTTCTGTTTTATAGACCAGATGCCGCCCGGTATGAGAGAAACTTTATATTTTAAAGATGATGATTCCAGACTGTCATTCCTGCAGGGAAACTATGTTACCCTTACCAATATGAGTGACTATGATCTGGATCGTATTATCAAGTTTCATCTTTCCCCGATCAATGTATCGTTTCAGACTATGAATCCTAAGCTTCGCTGTAAAATGCTCCATAATCGATTTGCCGGAGATGCCCTTGCAAAAGTTGACAGGCTTTATAAAGGTGATGTGACCATGAACGGGCAGATTGTGCTCTGCAAGGGGATTAATGACAGGGACGAACTGGAATACAGTCTGGAAAAACTGTCGGAATATGCGCCTGTACTGCAGAGTGTTTCAATCGTACCTGTAGGCCTTTCAAGGTATCGAAAAGGTCTGTATCCACTGGAATCTTTTGATAAAGAGGATGCAAGGTATCTGATCAGTCAGGTAGAGCGGTGGCAGAAGATCATGGTGAAGAAGCATGGTATTCATTTTGTACATGCTTCGGATGAATGGTATATTCTTGCAGGATATGAACTTCCTGAGGAGGGCAGATATGACGGATACCTTCAGCTGGAGAATGGTGTTGGTATGATGCGTCTGCTTGAAACAGAGGTAAAAGAGAGACTTGAGCAGCTTGAAGGCGATGACAGAGAGGTAAATGCCACTGTTGCAACAGGACGGCTGGCAGCGCCTTATATAGGTAAAATGATAAAACTGGTACAGAAGAAATTTCCGAATGTCCAGGCTGAAGTATATGCAGTAAAGAATAATTTCTTTGGAGAGAAGATCACAGTTTCCGGTCTGATTACAGCTACTGATCTTATGGATCAGCTTGCGCAGAGAAATCTGGGAGAAAAAGTACTGATCCCATGCAATATGCTCAGAAGCGGCGAGGATGTTTTTCTGGATGACCTGACGGTGGAAGATGTCAGACAGGCTCTTAAGACGGAAGTTGTAGTGGTAGATGAACCGGGTGCTGACCTGGTAAACTGTCTGATCGAAGTACCAGACCATAAAAAGATAAGAAGGAGACAGATATATGAGCAAACCGGTAGTAGCGATAGTGGGCAGGCCTAATGTAGGTAAATCCACATTGTTTAATGCGCTGGCAGGTGAGAAGATTTCTATTGTAAAAGATACACCCGGCGTTACAAGAGACAGAATTTATGCAGATGTGACATGGCTGGACAAGACATTTACCATGATCGATACAGGCGGTATTGAGCCGGACAGCAGTGACATCATCCTTTCTCAGATGAGAGAGCAGGCACAGATTGCCATTGATACGGCAGATGTTATCATCTTTATCACAGACGTTCATCAGGGACTGGTGGATTCCGATGCGAAGGTGGCAGATATGCTCCGACGCAGCGGCAAACCGGTTGTCCTTGTTGTGAATAAGGTAGACAGTATCCAGAAATTTATGATGGATGTTTATGAGTTCTATAACCTTGGTATCGGTGAACCGATTCCGATTTCTGCGGCAAACCGTATGGGGCTGGGTGATATGCTGGATGAAGTGGCAAAACATTTCCCTGAGGATGCAGATACAGAAGAAGATGATGAAATCCCGAGAATTGCCATTGTGGGAAAACCAAACGTAGGAAAATCGTCACTGGTAAACAAACTTCTGGGAGAAGACCGTGTGATTGTTTCTGATATTGCCGGAACTACAAGAGATGCGGTAGATACCAGAGTAAAATGGCAGGGAAAGGATTATATCTTTATTGATACTGCCGGACTTCGCCGTAAGGGAAAAGTTAAAGAGGAGATTGAGAGATACAGTGTGATCCGTACAGTGACTGCAGTAGAACGTGCAGATATTGTCATTGTAATGATCGATGCGTCAGAGGGTGTTACAGAACAGGATGCCAAGATCGCAGGGATTGCCCACGAAAGAGGAAAGGGTGTTATCATTGCAGTAAATAAATGGGATGCCATTGAAAAGAATGATAAGACTATTTATAAGCACACAAACAGAATCCGCGAGGTTCTGGCATATATGCCATATGCGGAGCTGGTATTTATTTCTGCAAAAACAGGACTCAGGATTTCCAGAATGTTTGAAACGATCGATGCGGTTATCGAAAACCAGACACTGCGAATCCAGACAGGTGTCCTGAATGAAATCCTTTCTGAGGCAGTGGCAATGCAGCAGCCTCCGTCTGACAAGGGAAAACGTCTGAAGATTTACTATATGACACAGGTGGCTGTCAAACCGCCTACATTTGTTATCTTTGTAAATGACAAAGAGCTGATGCATTTCTCTTATACCAGATATCTGGAGAACAAGATCAGGGATGCCTTTGGATTTGCGGGAACATCACTGAAATTCATTATTCGTGAACGAGGTGAAAAAGAATAATCATGGAACGCCTGATTTGTATTGCAATTGGATATGCATGCGGACTTTTTCAGACCGCATACATTTTAGGAAAAATTTATCATATTGATATCCGCAAACAGGGAAGCGGAAATCTGGGTTCTACAAATGTACTGCGTACACTTGGCAAAAAGGCCGGGGCATTGAATCTGTTGTGTGACTGTCTGAAGTGTATTGCGGCCATCCTGATCGTAAGGGCAATATTCGGAAATTCTTATGGAGATATTCTGCCGCTGCTGAGTCTTTATGCAGCAGCTGGTTGTATTCTGGGGCATAATTTTCCGTTTTATCTTAATTTTAAGGGCGGGAAGGGCGTAGCTGCATCTGTAGGACTTGTGATTGCCTTTGACTGGCGGATTTTTATAATCTGCGCAATTGTATTCTTTGGATTGTTTTTCCTGACACACTATGTTTCACTGTGTTCGGTAAGTGCATATCTGGCTGCATTTATCAGTATGATCGTATTTGGACAGAGGGGTTCTTATCATATGGATTCTTCTCATATGATCGAGCTTTATATTGTTATGGGACTCTTAACAGTACTGGCATTTTACAGACATAAAAAGAACATAAAACGGCTTCTTGACGGGACAGAAAGTAAAATTTATTTAAGCAAAAAAAATAAATAAAAAGAGGTATTTATATGGCAAAGATAAGTGTGCTTGGTGCGGGAAGCTGGGGAACTGCCCTGTCTATCCTTCTTTACAATAATGGACACGAGGTGATTCTCTGGTCGGCGCTTGGGGAGGAGATAACAACATTAAGAGAAAAGCGGGAACACGTGAGCAAACTTCCGGGTGTAAAGATTCCTGAACCGATTGATATCACAATAGATCTTGAGAGAAGCCTGCGGGATGCAGATGTGGCAATTCTGGCAGTTCCTTCGCCTTATACCAGAAGTACCTGCAAGCGTATGGCGCCTTTTGTAAAAAACGGACAGAAAATTGTAAATGTTGCCAAAGGTGTGGAGGAAAAAACTCTTCTTACTTTAAGCGAGATCATTGAACAGGAACTTCCACAGGCAAATGTGTCTGTGCTTTCCGGCCCAAGCCATGCAGAAGAGGTTGGAAAAGGACTTCCGACTACCTGTGTGGTAAGTTCTCACCAGAGAGAGACAGCAGAATATCTGCAGGGAATCTTTATGAGTCCTGTTTTCAGAGTTTATACCACGCCGGATATGCTGGGAGTGGAGCTTGGCGCAGCGTTAAAGAATGTGATCGCACTGGCGGCCGGAACCGCAGATGGTCTGGGATACGGCGATAATACCAAAGCAGCCCTGATCACAAGAGGAATTGCAGAAATTTCACGTCTGGGTGTTAAAATGGGGGCACGTATGGAAACCTTTTATGGTCTGTCCGGAATCGGAGATCTGATCGTTACCTGTGCCAGTGTCCACAGTCGTAACCGGAAAGCCGGATATCTGATGGGAAAAGGATATACCATGGAGCAGGCAATGGCTGAAGTGAAAATGATCGTGGAAGGCGTCTATTCCGCAAAAGCAGCAAAAGAACTGGCTGAGAAATATGATGTGGAAATGCCGATCATCACAGAAATAAACAAAGTCTTGTTCGAAGGAAAAAGTGCAGCGGAAGCGGTGATCGACCTTATGGTAAGAGATAAGAAAGTGGAGACGCCGATGCTTCCATGGGAAGACGGACAGTAATCATTCAATGAACTGCTAGAGTGTGTCTGAAAATGCTCTAACTGAGATGTTATAGAAAAAACTCTCAAATGCATCATTTGCAGGAAATTTTATGAACAGAGATGATAAATACAAAAAGCAGATGTTATATAAATACATCTGCTTTTTGCGTTTATATTACATGATAAAATGCTTTTTCTGTTAATATTTATCAGAATGCAATGTCCCTTAAATCCTCGGGAACATGTGAACTGTGGAAATTTTCGTTCAGAGTATCGATCAGATCCATATCCTCCTGTTCGATTGTGAAATCAAAAATATTGCCGTTACTTCTGATGCGGTCAGGATGTACGGATTTCGGGATTACTGATATTCCCTTCTGGGTAGCCCAGCGCAGACCAATCTGAGCAGGAGTATGGGCATATTTAGTTCCGAGTACACACATAACATCATTATCAAGATATGCACCCCTTGCAAGCGGGGCATATGCCTGTACCTGGATTCCTTTATCTTGGCAATAATCAATCAGCTCTTTCGGATAGCAGAGAGGATGGCATTCAATCTGATTTACAGCAGGTATGATTCCGGAATTGGCTTCCAGTTCTTCCAGATGACGGATTTCAAAATTACTGACACCAATAGAAAGAGCCCGCCCGGATTTCTGGATTTCCTCCAGTACTTTCCAGGTGCTGAGATAACATCCCGGAACCGGCCAGTGGATCAGATACAAATCCACATAATCCAGTTTGAGCCGGTCCAGGCTTCTTTCAAAAGCACCCTGAATGTCTCCCAGACGCTGTGCGGTATTCCATACTTTTGTAGTAATAAAAAGTTCATTTCGCGGTATTCCACAGCTGGCGATTCCCCGTCCTACATTTTCTTCGTTTTTATATACGGAGGCTGTATCAATCAGACGGTATCCTGATTCAACAGCAGAAATAATAGCATTTTCTGCCTCATTTTCCCCGGTGGCTTTGTATACTCCCAGTCCGAGTAAAGGCATCTCTCTGTTTGTATTCAGAAAAACAGTATTATCCAAAACAATTCCTCCAATTCCTATATACATTCCTATATACACTTTGGGCAAGCTGCTTTGCCCGATAATCTGGTCCAAGTATAACATAAAAATGTGTCAGAAGTACATAAAAATTATTAAGTTTTTGCAAGAGTACATTGTTAACAATATAACATAATGGTTAAAGTATTAACAGTTCTTGTGAAAAAAGCTATTTCAAAGCATATATTTCAAAATTTTTTTAGTGATTATTTATGCTAAATGGCTTGCGGAAACGAAAAAAAAGATGTATAATATCAGTAAATTGATAATTTATTGTCATAAAAAAAGACTGAATTTTATAAATTCAGTGTATTTTTCAATAGAAGGGAGCATTTAACCATGCATTTAATCAAAGATGAAAATGGGAATCTTGTCCAGCATGGGCATGGACACACCCATGAACATACCCATGAAGATGGTATGACTCATACTCATGAGCATACTCATGGCGAAGGTCATGATCATGGACATTCTCATGCAGATCATGCCTGTGATACTGCTCATTGCGGATCCTGCAGTGAAGGTGACTGTAAGAATGAGACACTGGCTCTTCTGACATATATGCTTCAGCACAATGAGCATCATGCTCAGGAACTGGATCAGATGGCTGATAACCTTGCCAAGATGGGAATGGATGCAGCATGTAAGACTATTAAGGAAGCTGTTGCAGATTTTCAGAAAGGCAATATGAGACTTGGACTTGCCTTAACACTTGTTAAAGAAGAGATGAAATAGGAGGCGACATCACATGTGTCTGGCAACTGTATATAAAGAAAGTGACGATTCTGTTATTTTTAAAAATGTTTCCCGTATAGATGTGGATGGGAATAAATTGATTCTCCGTGATATTATGGGAGATGAGAGAGTGGTCGAGGGAACTATTTTAATGGTTGACCTTGCCAACAGTATTGTGAAACTGAAATGTGACTGATATTAAGATAGGGACAAAACACCTTTTGACCTTAACATCATTTTTTATTTATAGAAAGAATACTAAGACAGATTTAGGAGGCACCTGGTTTTATGGCACACGTAATTGCTGTCGCAGGAAAAGGCGGCGTGGGAAAAACAACATTATGCGGAATGCTGATCCAGTACCTGTGTGAAAAGGGTAAAGGGCCGATTCTTGCAGTAGATGCTGATGCAAACTCAAACCTCAATGAGGTTCTTGGCGTAAAGGTAGAGACAACTCTTGGCGATGTGCGTGAAGAAATTGCACGTGCAGAGCTTGCAAAAGAGAATCCAATTCCTACCGGAATGTCTAAGGCTGATTACGCGGAAATGCGTTTTGAAGATGCGCTTGTAGAAGATGATGATTTTGATCTTCTTGTCATGGGCAGAACTCAGGGAAAAGGCTGTTACTGCTATGTTAATGGTCTTCTTCAGACTCAGCTTGCAAAATACCAGAATAATTATCCGTATATTGTTGTAGATAATGAAGCCGGAATGGAACATATCAGCAGAGGTGTTCTTCCGAGCATGCAGACTGCCATTCTGGTCAGCGACTGCTCCAGAAGAGGCGTACAGGCAGTAGGCAGGATTGCAGAACTCATTAAAGAATGTGATATGCATCCTGATACAGTCGGTCTGATCATTAACCGAGCTCCGAAAGGAGAATTGAATAAGGGAATTCAGGAAGAGATTGCAAATCAGGGACTGACACTTCTTGGTGTTGTTCCACAGGATGAAACAGTTTATGAATATGACTGTGAAGGACGTCCTACAAGCACACTTCCGGAAGACAACCCTGTCAAGACTGCACTTCGTGCAATCGTTGATAATTTAAAATTATAAGAAACACCCCTTGTCGGATGAGAATCCGATGAGGGATGTTTCTGCGCATAGGAAATCTATATATGCAGAGATAAATACAAGTTTACATCTTTATTTTTTAAGTTAAATAACCCATGGGAGGGGATGGGATGGGTTATCACAGTTATCTTTAACGGAGCCAATTCTTCAGATATAGATAACCTATAGATAACCGGGATTTCCTGCCTGTGGGATTATTAATAAAATAAAAATGTGTATCTTAAAGGAATACACAAACCAGAATTAAAGGAGGTCTATAATGAGTGAATTCAAATTAACTACAGTGGAAGAGTTTGAAGAGGCTACTGCCAGACTTTTGGAGACAGGTGCAAAGGTTGGAGCTGACGCATGGCAGCTTCGTGTAAAAAAACAGACTCCACATTGTAAATTCGGTGAGCAGGGTGTCTGCTGTCGTATCTGTGCTATGGGACCATGTCGTATTACCCCTAAAGCATCAAGAGGTATCTGCGGATGTGACGTTCATGGTATCGTAGGAAGAAACTTCCTGAAATTTACAGCAGGTGGTGCAGCTACTCACTCTGATCACGGTCGTGAAATCTGCCACACATTATATTGTGCAAAAGACGGCGGAAATTATCAGGTAAAAGATCCTGAGAAACTGATCCGTATCGCAAAAGAATGGGGCGTAGAGACAGAAGGAAAAGATATCTATGATCTGGCTCATGAAATGGCTGAGACAGGATTGATGGAATATGGTAAACCATTTGGATATCAGAGATTCCTTGACAGAATGCCTGCAGGACAGAAAGAGAAACTGATTGAAAATGAAATTGCACCACGTGCGATCGACCGTGAGGTTTCCACTTCTTTACATATGGCTCATATGGGATGTTCTTCTCTTCCGGAAGCTCTTGTAAAACAGTCTATCCGCTGCGGTATGGCTGATGGATGGGGCGGTTCCATGATGGGAACAGAGTTCTCTGATGTATTATTCGGAACTCCGAAGCCACTTGATACAGAGGCTAACCTTGGAGTAATGGTTGAAGAGAACGTAAACATTGTTGTACACGGACATGATCCGAGTCTTTCTGAGATGATCTGTGAGTATGCAGACAGCAAAGAAATGATCGATTATGCAAAATCTGTAGGAGCAAAAGGAATCACTGTTTCCGGTGTATGCTGTACTTCAAACGAAGTAGCTATGCGTCGCGGTGTTCCGATGGCCGGTAACTTCCTGCAGCAGGAGAATGTAGTACTGACAGGTGCCTGCGAAGCGATCGTAGTAGATGTTCAGTGTATCTTCCCTGCATTAGGACCTTTAAGCAAATGCTTCCATACTAAATTTATCACAACTTCTCCGATCGCTCAGATGCCTGATGCTGAATTTATCAGATTCAATGCTGAGACAGCAGGAGAGAATGCAAAAGCAATCGTCAAGATGGCTATTGACAACTTCAAGAACAGAAAACCTGAACTTGTACATATCCCACAGCTGAAACAGAAAGCTACAGTTGGTTATTCCGTAGAAGCAATCGTTAAGGTTCTTGACGGTGTTACAAACTCTCAGGTTGATGAGACAGGAACAACAAAACCATTACTTGAGTGCATCACTTCCGGTGTTATCCGTGGTGCTGTTGCTATGGTTGGATGTAACAATCCTAAGATCCGTCCTGACTATGCACATATCGAACTGATGAAGAAGTGTATCGCAAATGATATCATTATCATCGCTTCCGGATGTTCCGCACAGGCAGCTGCTAAAGCTGGTCTGATGGACAAATCCGCAAGAGATCTCTGCGGTGCAGGTCTGAAACGTGTCTGTGAGCTGGCTGATATCCCACCAGTACTTCATATGGGATCCTGCGTAGATATCTCCCGTATGATGATCCTGGCTGCTGAACTTGCAAAAGATGCAGGACTTCAGATCAATCAGCTTCCTGTAGTAGGATGTGCTCCTGAGTGGATGTCTGAAAAAGCTGTATCCATCGGTAACTACGTAGTTGGTACTGGTATTGATACATTCCTTGGCGTTGATCCATATGTTTCCGGTTCTTCAGAAATGTGCGAGCTTCTTACAGAGGGAACAAGAAAATGGACAGGTGCTGCTTACACAGTAGAGACAGACATCGAGAAATTAGTTGATCTTATGATCGAGAGAATTGAAGAGAAGAGAACAGCATTAGGAATCTAATCCGTTGCGATCTTTAAAATGTTATAAAAGGTGGAAGACGTAAAATGAAAATAGCAGTAACCGGTAAAGGCGGAGTAGGAAAGACAACTTTCGCAGCAACACTTGCAAGACTATACGCAGATGAGGGAAAAAAAGTCCTTGCGGCGGATGTGGATCCGGATGCGAACCTGGGTCTTGCCCTTGGATTTGACGAGGAAACCTTGGATTCTATTGTTCCAATCTCAAAAATGCGTAAGCTCATAGAAGAACGCACCGGAGCCAACAGCCAGAATCAGTTTTATAAACTGAACCCAAAGGTAGACGATATTCCGGATACTTATGGAAAAACCTGTAATGGCGTAAAGCTGCTTGTCCTTGGAACTGTGGAAACAGGTGGAGGCGGATGCGTCTGTCCTGAACATGTGATGCTTAAAAGAGTGATCAATAACCTTGTGATCCACAGAGATGATGTGGTGATCATGGATATGGAGGCCGGCCTGGAACATCTGGGCCGGGGCACCACGGAGAGCATGGATGAATTTATTGTAGTGATCGAACCAGGGGCAAGAAGCGTTCAGACTTACAAGAATGTCAAACGTCTTGCAAAGGATCTGGGAGTTTCCCAGGTTAAGGTCGTAGCCAACAAGGTACGAAATCCGGAAGATGAAGAATTTATCCGGAACAAGATTCCGGCAGAAGATCTGCTTGGAATGATCCACTACAATACTGAAGTTATGGACGCTGACCGTCAGGGAAAATCTCCCTACGATTTCAGTGAGACTGTAACTGCTGAGATCAGAAAAATCAAAGACAAAATTGATCAGAATTCAATTCTGTAAAAATAGGAGGTATTACAGTGACTTTATTTGATAGAGTATTCGGCGGAAACGATGCTGTATATGGTTTAACAGAGGGTGCTATTGACGGCGCGATCGCTCAGTATGGCGAAGACAAAGCTGTCAGCTTCCCTAATACCGCTTACAGCCTTCCTTGCTACTATGCTGTAACAGGAACAAAAGTTACAACATTAAAAGAATTAAAAGAAGCTCTTGGCGTTGTAAAAACACTTATGACAAGAGAGAAAAGACTGAACGATGCATTCATGTCCGGTGTTGCTACAGCACTCTGCGCAGAGTTCATCGAGGTTCTGAAATATATCGACGGAGCAACTCCTTACGAAGAGCCATGCTATGGACATCTTGGTGATGCTGTTATCCGTGAGCTCGGTGTACCGCTTGTAACAGGCGATATCCCAGGCGTTGCTGTTATCCTTGGTGCTGCTCCTACTACAGAAGAGGGTGTTGCTCTTGTAAAGAGCTATCAGGCACAGGGTATCCTGGTAACACTTGTTGGCGGAATCATTGATCAGGTTGCAGAAGCCGGAATGAAGACAGGTGCCAACGTTCGTGTTATTCCTCTTGGAAAAGATGTTACATCTGTTGTTCATGTAGTTTCCGTTGCAATCCGTGCAGCGCTGATCTTCGGTAATGTAACACCTGGAGATGCAGGAACACTTATGAAATACACAATGGATCGTGTACCGGCATTTGTTAACGCATTCAAACCTCTGGATGATGTGATCGTAGCATGCGGTGCGGGCGCTATCGCACTTGGATTCCCGGTTGTTACAAATGAGACAGAGAATATCTTCCGTGTACCGAAGAGCCTTATCGTTCAGGAGGACGTAAGCAAATTTAACGCTACTTCTCTTGAGGCGCGTGATATTAAGATCAAGATCACAAATATTGATATTCCGGTTGCTTTCGCATCTGCATTCGAGGGTGAGATCATCCGTCGTAAAGACATGCAGGTTGAGTTCGATGGTTCCCGTGTAGACTGTGCAGAGCTTGTACAGACCTGCGATGCTTCTGAGATCGAGGATCACAAGATCACAGTGATCGGACCTGAAGTAGATGAGATGGAATTCGGCAGCAAGAACAGCATTGCATATATTGTTAAAGTTGCAGGTAAGAACATGCAGCCTGACTTTGAACCGGTTATCGAGCGTAAATTCCACAACTACATCAACTGTATCGAGGGTGTATACCATACAGGACAGCGTGATATGCAGCGTATCCGTATCAGCATTGACGCATTTAATGCAGGATTCAGAATCAAACATATCGGTGAAGTTCTTTATGCATCTGTTAAGAATGAGTTCGATGCAGTTGTTGATAAATGTGAGGTTGTTATCTATACAGATCCTGCTGAGTGTACAAGAATCCGTCATGAGGTTGCAATTCCGATCTTTGACAAACGTGATGAGCGTCTTGATACTCTGACAGATGAGTCTGTTGACGTATATTACAGCTGTATCCTTTGCCAGGCATTCGCACCAAGCCACGTATGTGTAGTAACACCTGAGAGACTTGGTCTTTGCGGTGCGGTTTCATGGCTGGATGCAAAAGCTACACATCAGCTTGACCCGGCTGGTCCTTGCCAGATCATCACAAAAGAGCGTCCGATCGATGAGAATCTTGGTTCTTATGAGGACGTTGATGAGGCAGTTCAGAAATTCTCCCAGGGTGCTCTGGAGCACGTTACACTGTACTCCATCATGCAGGATCCGATGACTTCCTGCGGATGCTTCGAGTGTATCTGTGGTATCGAGCCATTCTCCAACGGTGTTGTTATTGCTAACCGTGAGTATGCAGGCATGACACCACTTGGAATGACATTCCCTGAGATGGCATCCATGACAGGTGGTGGAGTTCAGACACCTGGATTCATGGGACATGGTAAACATTTCATTTCCTCCAAGAAGTTCATGAAGGCTGAGGGCGGTATCGAGCGTATCGTATGGATGCCGAAAGAGCTGAAAGAATTCGTAGCTGACAGACTTAATAAGACTGCAAAAGAGCTTTACGGAATCGATAACTTTACAGACATGATCGGTGATGAGACGATCGCAGAAGATCCGGAGACACTGGTTGCATTCCTTACAGAAAAAGGACATCCGGCTCTCGGACTTGATCCGATGATGTAATTTATCCGGGAGAAAGGATGTGCGGACATCCTTTCTCCTGTAAACTGTTAAAAAGTTTGTTGATTTTTTAACAGAAATATAGTGCTGCATCTTGCCAATAACTGGTGCTATGTAGTATAATATAAGAAGCTCTGTAGTTTTTAATTATTATTTTTAAGGAGGCTAACGAAAAATGCCGTTTAATCAGAAACCACAAAAGTTCAATGCAAAGATTAATGCTGTCACAATCGGAAGCGGAGATAAGACTGTGACAATTGGTGGGGATTGTACATTCCCATTTTATTCCTTTGACGCAGAGTCAGAGAACTGCCCGAAGATCGGTGTAGAGATCTCTGATATGGGTCTTGAGGGCGTATCTGAAGGTATCAAAGCTTACTATGAAGGCGCTACTACAATGGCTGACATTGCTAAGAAAGCTGCAGCTATGGAGGGTGCTGACTTTGTTGCACTTATTCTTGAGGGCGGCGACCCGAACGGTGTTAACAAATCTATCGATGAGCTGATCGCAGTTGTTAAAGAAGTTGCAGATGCAGTTGACTGTCCACTGGTTGTAGAGGGCTGCAAGAATGTTGAGAAGGATGCAGAGCTCCTTCCGAAGGTTGCAGAGGCTCTTCAGGGCAGAAATGCACTGATCCTTTCCGAGAAAGAGGAGAACTACAAAGCAATCGGTGCAGCAGCAGGTCTTGCTTACAATCAGATCGTAGGCGCTGAGTCTGCCGTTGATATCAACCTTGCTAAACAGCTTAACGTTGTTACTACACAGCTTGGTGTAGATGCAAAGAAGATCGTTATGAATATCGGTAGTGCAGCAGTTGGTTATGGATATGAGTACGTAGTATCTACTATGGACCGTATCAAAGGTGCCGCTTTAGGCCAGAATGATAACATGCTGCAGATGCCTATTATTACACCTGTATCCGCTGAGACATGGAATGTTAAAGAGGCAATGGCTTCTGAAGCAGACATGCCGGCATGGGGACCACAGGACGAGCGTGGAATCGACATGGAAGTTGAGACAGCAGCAGCTGATCTTGCAGCTGGTTCTGATGCAGTTATCTTAAGACATCCGGAATCTGTTAAGACAATTTCCAAGCTGATCAAAGCACTTGCGTAATAAATAGGAGGATAAAGAGCTATGGCACTGAATGGTATTCAGATCTTTAAATTAACACCAAAGAAAAACTGTAAGGAATGTGGATGCCCTACATGTATGGCTTTCTCTATGAAAGTTGCACAGGGCGCTATGAAAATTGAGCAGTGTCCTCATATGTCCGAGGATGCATTAGCATCTCTTTCTGAGGCAACTGCACCGCCAATGAAAACTATCAAGATCGGAACAGGCGATGGAGAGTTTACACTTGGTGGAGAGACTGTTCTTTTCAGACATGAGAAGACATTTGTAAGCAAAACAAGATATGCCGTATCACTTTGCACATGCATGAGTGATGAAGAAGTAGAAGCAAAACTTGCAGAGATCCCACACGTTGACTATGATCGTATCGGTGAGAGAATGCATGTAGAGCTTGTGTATGTAAACTGCGATGAGAATGCAGATGCTGCAAAATTTACAGCACTTGTAGAGAAGGCTAAAGATCTTGGAAGAACACTGATCCTTGGCTGTACAGATCCTGAGATCGCAAAAGCTGCCCTTGAAGTATGTAAGGACAGCAAACCGGTTCTTAACGGAGCAAACGCTTCCAACTACGAGGCAATGAGCAAGGTTGCTACAGATGCAGGCGTAGTTCTCGGTGTATCCGGTAAGGACATTAATGAGTTATATGATACTACAGCAGCTATTGAGAAACTTGGCAACAAGAATCTCGTACTTGATACAACAGGAGCTGACATCAAAGAGACCTTTGCAAATACTGTACAGGTTCGTCGTGCAGCTCTTAAGAATCAGGACAGAACATTTGGTTATCCTTCTATCGTTAACCTTGTTAAACTTGCGAAGGGTGACAAACATTTACAGGCAGCACTTGCTTCCATGTTTACTATGAAATATGGTTCTATCATCGTTATGGAGCAGATGACATATGCAGAGGCACTTCCGCTGTTCGGTCTTCGTCAGAACGTATTTACAGACCCGCAGAAGCCAATGAAGGTAGAACCGGGCATTTATCCTCTGAACGGAGCAGACGAGAATTCTCTCGTTGTAACAACAGTAGACTTTGCTCTTACATATTTCGTAGTATCTGGCGAGCTGGAGCGTTCCGGTGTTCCGCTTAACCTGGTGATTAATGATGCAGGCGGACTTTCCGTACTTACATCCTGGGCAGCAGGTAAATTCTCCGGAAACAGCATCTCCGAGTATATCAAAGAGAATGTTGAGCCGAAGGTTAAATGCAGAAGACTGGTTATTCCTGGTAAAGTAGCAGTTCTTAAGGGTGATCTTGAGGCTAAGCTTCCTGGATGGGAGATCATCGTAGGACCAAGAGAAGCAGTACAGCTTGTGAAATTCTTAAAAGACCTTGATGCATAAACTTAAGGTTTAAGAAATCAGCTGTCCGGCAATATCGCCGGCAGTTATAAACGGCTGTGCAGGTTTGCTGCACAGCCATATCCTACTAATATGTAAAGGAGAACACGAGTATGGCAAAATTTGTAACAATTGGGGAGAGACTTTCAACAACAGCACCGGCAGTAAATAAAGCATTTACTGAGAGAGATCCTGAGCCGATCATCAAAAGAGCAAAACAGCAGCTTGATGCAGGCGCTACATATCTTGACGTAAACATCGGACCTGCTGAGAACGATGGCGAGGACCTTATGAAATGGGCAGTACAGCTCCTTCAGTCTGAGTTTGACAATGTTCCGCTTGCTCTGGATACTACAAACCAGAAAGCTATTGAGGCTGGTATTTCCGTATACAACAGAAGCAAAGGTAAACCGATCGTAAACTCTGCAGATGCTGGAGACAGAATTTCCAATATCGACCTTGCAGCAGCTAACGATGCGATCTGTATCGCACTTTGCTCTTCCGGTATGGTTGCATCAGACAATGACGAGCGTATGATGCACTGCCAGAACATGCTTGAGAGAGGCCTTGGCCTTGGTATGGAAGCAGAGGATCTCTGGTTTGATCCGCTTTTCCTGGTTGTAAAAGGAATGCAGGACAAACAGATGGAAGTTCTTGAGGCAATCAAGATGTTCTCCGAGATGGGTCTGAACTCCACTGGCGGTCTTTCCAACAACAGTAACGGTATGCCAAAACATATCCGTCCGATCATGGACTCTGCTCTTGTAGCTATGGCTATGATGAATGGTCTTACATCTGCAATCGTTAACCCGAATGACCTTCGTCTTATGGAAACAATCAAATCCTGTGACGTATTCAAGGGTAACACACTTTACGCAGATTCTTACCTTGAGATCTAATTTGGCGTGTGAACAAAACAGGAGCGCTATTTCAGAGGCTGGGGGCTTCGGCCTTCAGCCTCTTTTTTACTAATATAGTTTAGTCTAACTCCCAGCGCCACAGGTGGAAGACAAAAACATTCACGAGGCGAGAAAGGTGGTTACTGAATGTTTAAAGTAACGTTTGCTTTTGAAAATGGCAGTACGGTAGAAGCATTTGCCAATGCGGGGGATAATTTACTGGAGGTTGCTCGTGGTGCCAATGTGGCTATCGATGCACCATGTTCCGGAAACGGAGCCTGTGGAAAATGTCGGGTACAGTTAAAAGGCGGAGAACTGGACTCAAAGAAAACTCTTCATATTTCTGATGAAGAATACAATGCTGGCTGGCGTCTGGCCTGCATGAGCAAGATCACGGCTGATGTAGAAGTTCTTGTTCCGGACATTGCGTCCGCATATAAGAGCCGGATGAAGGTCGCCGACTTAAGTTCAAAAGAAGAAATTGCTATTTTTGAAAAAGCCAAGCATGAAGTAGAATCAGCTGGCATAGAACTTACAAACAGTCTTGATGTTATAGAAGTACACATGGAGGAACCATCTCTGGATGATACCATGCCGGATAATGAGAGACTGACACGGGCACTGCGGAAATATATGAATCTCAAACATATCAGAATTCCCTATTCCGTGCTGAAAAAACTTCCGGATGTACTTCGAAACAGTAAATTTTCAGTGAAATGTGTGGTTCGTACAACACCGAACGACATGTTTGTATACGATATTTTTGACAGTAAAGAAGATGTTGTGATCGGTGGTCTTGCCGTAGATATCGGTACCACAACAGTTTCTGCAGTTCTGATCAATATGGAAAGCGGAGAGATCCTGGCCAAAAGCTCTTCCGGAAACGGACAGATCCGTTTTGGTGCGGATGTTATCAACCGTATTATTGAATCTCAGAAACCTGGAGGAAAAAAGAAGCTTCAGGATGCAGTGATCAAAGAGACCATCAATCCGATGATCCACGAGATGTGCAGAAGCATTCACTTCCCGGAACAGCAGATCTACCGGATGTGTGTTGCTTCCAATACAACCATGAATCATCTGTTTGCAGGAATTAATGCGGATCCCCTTCGTATGGAACCGTATATTCCGGCATTTTTCAAAACAAATTCTCTGTTTGCGTCAGATGTGGGAATTGAGATCAACCCTGACGCACATATTATCATGGCGCCGAATATCGGAAGCTATGTAGGTGGAGATATCACTGCAGGTACACTGGTAAGTATGATCTGGAACAGACCGGAGTTCTCTCTGTTTATTGACCTTGGTACTAACGGAGAGCTGGTATTCGGTAATTCCGATTTCATGATGAGCTGTGCATGTTCCGCTGGTCCTGCCTTTGAGGGTGGAGACATCAGCTGCGGTATGCGTGCCACTGATGGTGCCATTGAGGCATGTACCATTGATAAAGAGACCATGGAGCCGACATACAAGGTTGTAGGGGATCCTGGAACCAAGCCGGTAGGACTTTGTGGTTCCGGTATCATTGATGTGATCAGTGAACTCTTTATGACAGGAATCATCAATCCGAAGGGTAAATTCGTCCGCGAGGGCAAGAGAGTCCGTCACGATCACTATGGCATGGGAAGCTATGTGATCGCATTTGAAGAGGAAGCCGGTTCTGTTAAGGATGTGGAGATCACAGAAGTTGATATTGACAACTTTATCCGTGCCAAAGGTGCTATTTTCTCGGCCATCCGTACCATGCTGAATTCTCTTGATTTTGACGTTTCCATGATTGACGATGTATATGTTGCCGGTGGAATCGGAAGTGGAATCAATATGGCAAATGCGGTGCATATCGGAATGTTCCCGGATATTCCTCTTGAGAAATTCCACTATATTGGTAACTCTTCTCTTACAGGTGCTTATCTGATGCTTCATTCCACACCGGCAGAGAAAAAGACATACGAACTTGCATCCAATATGACTTATCTGGAGCTTTCTACAGTTCCGACTTATATGGACGAGTTTGTAGGTGCATGCTTTATTCCGCATACGGATACACATCTGTTTCCGTCTGTTATGGAAGAACAGCAGAAGAGATAAAGCAGACTAAAACAGCAGAGGTAAAACATGGCTTTTAGTATAAATGACTTGAATTATGAAAAAGACAGCAAAGAAAGAATGCCCTGGGAGCATTATACAGAGGAGTTCGTTAAGGCAGACCCGGCAGAAATTGCCGGACGTCTTTCACTTCCTTATGACGAAGAGAAGAAAGAACTGACTCTGAAATTCCTGGGAAGCGTTTATTATATTTCCTGGCCGGATTTTCAGGTAACTCATGAGGAAGATGATGCGGGATTTTATCCTCTTGAGGAAATGCATTATGCAAAGATCCTTGCTATCCGTTTTCTGCTGAACGGGAATGTATCTCAGGGAAGCGGAAGGTTTAAAACATACAGGGAAATGCCCTGGGGAGAGGTTTATCTCCGTCAGTTTGATGGCAGGTGCATCAAACGCCTGGCTTTCACATACGGAAACAGACTTAAGGATTTCAAGGAGATCATGGAACACATCCATGCGGTTCCCGTGGATCATGGAGATATTGCATACCAGGTGGAGATCTTTCCGGGATATGTAGTTCAGATGATCCTCTGGGAGGGCGATGATGAGTTCCCGCCGTCTTCGCAGATCTTGTTTTCCGATAATTTTCCGGTTTCCTTTGCAGCCGAGGACATGGCTGTTATGGGAGACGTTATCATTGGATCTTTAAAGGCATTTTTGAAATGTCTTTAAAAATAAAAAATAGTTAAGAACAGGATGGGACCTGTTTTTATAGAAATGCAGTTTTAAGGGATTAAAAACTGTAAAAATACCTAAAGGGAGGTAACATTATGGGATTTAAAAGTGACATCGAAATTGCACAGGAGTGCGAAATGCTTCCAATCACACAGATTGCAGAGAAGGCAGGTATTGATGACAAATATCTGGAGCAGTACGGAAAGTACAAAGCAAAAATTGATTACAATCTGTTAAAAGAGAGTGACAAGAAAGATGGTAAGCTGATCCTCGTAACAGCTATCAACCCAACACCAGCAGGAGAGGGAAAAACAACAACAACCGTTGGTCTTGCAGATGCAATGCAGAAAATGGGCAAAAAAGTAATGGTAGCTCTTCGTGAGCCATCCCTCGGACCGGTATTCGGTGTAAAAGGTGGTGCAGCAGGCGGCGGTTATGCACAGGTAGTTCCGATGGAGGATATCAACCTTCACTTTACCGGTGACTTCCATGCGATCGGTGCGGCAAACAACCTTCTTGCAGCAATGATCGACAACCATATCTTCCAGGGTAATGACCTGAACATTGACCCGAGAAAGATCACATGGAGACGTTGCGTGGACATGAACGACCGTCAGCTTCGTAATGTAGTAGATGGTCTTGGCGGAAGATCAAACGGTATGCCACGTGAAGACGGATACGACATTACAGTTGCATCTGAGATCATGGCAGTTCTCTGTCTTGCAAGCGACATCAAAGACCTGAAAGAGAGACTTTCCAGAATTATCATCGGATATACCTATGGTAAAGTTTCCGAGCAGAAACCGGTAACAGCTGGTGATCTTCATGCAGAGGGTGCTATGACAGCACTTCTGAAAGATGCCCTGAAACCAAATCTTGTACAGACACTGGAGCATGTTCCTGCAATCGTACACGGCGGACCATTCGCAAACATCGCTCATGGATGTAACTCCGTAACAGCTACAAAGATGGCTATGAAACTTGCTGATTATGCCATCACAGAGGCTGGATTCGGTGCTGACCTTGGTGCTGAGAAATTCCTTGACATCAAGTGCCGTATGGCAGGCCTTCATCCAAGCGCAGTTGTTATCGTAGCTACTGTTCGTGCACTGAAATACAACGGTGGTGTTCCGAAGGCAGATCTGAACAACGAGAACCTTGAGGCTCTTGAGAAAGGTCTTCCAAACCTTCTGAAACATGTAAGCAATATCAAGAATGTATACAAACTTCCATGTGTAGTTGCTATCAATGCATTCCCGACCGATACCAAGGCAGAGCTTGACCTGGTTGAGGCAAAATGTAAAGAGCTTGGCGTTAACGTTGCACTTTCCGAGGTATGGGCAAAAGGCGGCGAAGGCGGCATGAAGCTTGCTGAGGAAGTGATCCGTCTTGTTGAGGAGCCGAATGACTTCACATATGCTTATGAGCTTGAGGGATCTATCGAGGATAAACTGAACAACATCGTACAGAAAGTTTACGGTGGTAAGAAAGTTGTTCTGACAGCAAATGCTCAGAAACAGGCAAAACAGCTGGAAGCTCTTGGATTTGGCAACTGCCCGATCTGTGTAGCTAAGACACAGTACAGTCTGACAGATGATCAGACAAAACTTGGAGCACCGACAGACTTTGAGGTAACAGTACGTAACCTGAAGATTTCCGCAGGTGCAGGATTTATCGTTGCCCTGACAGGTGAGATCATGACTATGCCAGGTCTCCCGAAAGTTCCGGCAGCAACCAAGATCGATGTAGATGAGACAGGTAAGATCACAGGCCTCTTCTAATCGGAACATAAGATCAAAAACTACCGGAGGGGGCTTTTTATAAAAGCCCCCAATGGGCTCTAAAGAGTGCTAAAATAAGAATATAAGGAGGAGAGTCCTATGGGATTTTCTACCAGTACATGTACTGAATTTGTTGAGGTATTAAGCTCCAAGGCACCGGTTCCTGGCGGCGGCGGCGCTTCTGCTCTTGTAGGTGCGGTTGGTACAGCTCTTGGAAACATGGTTGGAAGCCTTACTGTTGGCAAGAAAAAATATGCAGATGTTGAGGATGAGATGTGGGAGCTGAAAAAGAAATGTGATCAGCTTCAGAAAGATTTCCTTCACCTGATCGAGAGAGACGCAGAAGTATTTGAGCCTCTTTCCAAAGCTTACGGAATGCCAAGAGAGACAGAGGAAGAAAAAGCAGAGAAAGCCCGCGTTATGGAGGCTGCTCTGAAAGAAGCCTGCTCTGTTCCGATGGAGATCATGGAGAAATGCTGTGAGGCCATTGAACTTATCGTTGAGTTCGGCGCAAAAGGTTCCAAGCTTGCGATCAGTGATGCTGGCGTAGGTGCTGCATTCTGCAAAGCTGCTCTTAAGGGAGCAAGCCTGAATGTATACATCAATACAAAGTCTATGGCAGATCGTGCGTATGCAGAGGAATTAAACAAAAAAGCAGACGCTATGCTTGAGAAATATACAAAGATCGCAGACGAGACATTTGACAGTGTTCTCGGAAGACTGAAATAGGAGGAACCAGACAAATGGCAAAGCAGTTATTAGGTAAAGAAGTAACAGCAGCTCTTAACGAGAAGATCAAAGCTAACGTTGCAGAGCTTCAGGCAAAAGGTGTAAATCCTACACTTTGCATTATCCGTGTTGGTGAGAATCCAAGCGATATTTCCTATGAGAGAGGAGCAACCAAACGTTGCGAGACTCTTGGGGTTGCATGTGAGAAGATTCTTCTTCCGGAGGACGTTTCCCAGGATGAGCTTCTTGCAACTATCGATAAAGTAAACAAAGATGACAAGATCCACGGCGTTCTTCTGTTCCGTCCGCTTCCGAAACATCTGGATCAGGCAGTGATCGAGAATGCTCTTGCAGCAGAAAAAGACGTTGACTGTATGACAGATCTTTCCATGTCCGGTGTATTCACAGGCAAAAAGATCGGATTCCCGCCATGTACACCACAGGCATGCATGGAGATCCTGGATCATTACGGAATCGACTGCACAGGCAAAAAAGCTGTTGTGATCGGAAGAAGCCTTGTAGTTGGTAAACCAGCTGCAATGATGCTTGTTAAGAAAAATGCGACAGTTACCATCTGCCACACAAGAACCGTTGATATGCCATCCGTTGCAAAAGAGGCTGATATTGTTATCGTTGCAGCTGGCCGTGCTGGTGTTGTTGGGGCTGACTATGTCAGAGAGGGACAGACAATCATCGATGTTGGTATCAATGTAAACGCTGAGGGTAAACTTTGCGGTGATGTTGATTATGCGGCAGTTGAGCCGATCGTTGATGCGATTACACCGGTTCCTGGCGGAGTTGGAAGTGTTACAACTTCTGTTCTTGTAGGTCATGTAGTTGAAGCTGCAATGAGAAAAGCGCAGTAATAGCAGTAATAAAGGATTGATTATTTATATATGTACAGATTCCGAAATTGTTTTTGTTTACGGATGATGGTGCTTGCAGGCGTTCTGGTGTTCGGAACGCCTGCAGGTGTTTTGGCAGAGGATGTGGATCATTCCATGGAAGGGCAGATTTCGAAGCCGCAGTCATCCGGAGAGAGTGATACAGATAGTTTTGTGGATGATTCCACAGATAATACTTATGGATATTATACGATCATGGGGTGTACCACAGTGGATGTGGAGGATATGGTGGCGCAGTATGAGGCGCAGAATGTGGAGTATCCTTCGGATGTCCTGACAGAGGGTGGTGCACCGGATATTGATACGTTTTGCACGATTGTGATAGAGGAAGCGGATGCAGAGGGTGTCCGTGGGGAAGTTGTTTATGAGCAGGCCATGCTTGAGACCGGATGGCTCCAGTTTGGCGGGGATGCCAGCGCGGGGCAGTTTAATTTTTCCGGGCTTGGAACTACAGGTGGAGGCGTTGCCGGAAATTCTTTTCCGGATGTAAGGACCGGGATCCGGGCGCAGGTGCAGCATCTGAAGGCTTATGCCTCAGCAGAGGATCTGAACCAGGTCTGTGTGGATAACCGCTTTCAATATGTTGCCCGGGAGAGTGCTCCTTATGTGGAATGGCTGGGGATCCAGGAGAATCCTTATGGGGGCGGATGGGCCGCCGGGAGGAGCTATGGATATAAGCTTAGGAGTCTTTTGGCGGAGCTGAAGGGGGAGGAGTATACCTGGCCGGAGAGTACGGAGACGGTGGAGAGGTAGTGGCGGACAGTAGTGGCGGAGGGGATGGCTCGGAAGGGAGTGAGGTTCTGTCCGCGGCCGGGCTTCGTCGGTGGCTGGTTCTAAGGCGCCGGGATTCTGCTAAAACCATTTTCCAAAAGCCAGAACTCGCGGCTTTTGCCGCTCAGACAGCTGACTTTTGAAAAATAACGCAGAAGTCCCGCCGCCTAAGATCCAGCACACCTCCTGCAGAGTCGTCCGCAGACAGAACCTCACTCCCTTCCGGGCCTGTGTGTTGGCCGTGGTAGGCTGTCTGGCTATACGGTAGGATGTGGATGAGGGACGGAGGCGGGCTTTGCCCTGTCCTGGTTGATAAAAATGGAGATGTAACCTTGAGGTTTAATTAAGGTTGCATCTCCGTTTTTGGTTTCGTATAAAATATTTCTGGGAATTATCTGGAAAAATATTTTGATATATTAGTTCAGTTCCAGGTTTTCAAGTTCCTGTGAGGGAAGCTTGGGTTCTGAGGTGTCTACGTATTTTTTGAGGGCTTTGGAGGTTTTGGCGAAGCCGGCGTTGGTTCCGGCGCCGCCGATGCAGCCTCCTGGGCAGGCCATGCCTTCGATCATGCAGTTTTTGATTTTGCCGGCTTTGGCGAGTGTGAGGACTTTTTTGCATTCGGCAAGGCTTTCTGCGTGTTCGATGTGTACGGGTACGTCGGGGTAGTATTCTTTCAGGCAGTTTTCGATGGCTCCGGCTACACCGCCTGCGATGGCATATCCTCTTCCTGCGGCGGTTGCGGCCTGGGTTTCTTCCGGGATATCCTCACATGCGGATGGAACGATATCTTTGGCATCAAACAGGCCCCAGAGTTCTTCGAAGGTGATAACGAAATCCACGTCGCTTCTTACGGAATGGCGCATGGCTTCCAGCTTCTTGGAAGCGCATGGTCCGATGAAGACTACCTTTGCGTTAGGGTGTTCTTTTTTTACAATGCGGGCGGTTGCTACCATTGGGGTCAGCTCCTGGGAGATGTTGTCGATCATAGCCGGGAAGTATTTCTTTGCCATGACGGACCATGATGGACAGCAGGAGGTGAGGAGGAACGGGAGGTTGCCGGTGGCTACTTCTTTGGCATAGTGGTGTGCTTCAGAGATGCAGCCGATGTCTGCGCCCAGTGCTACCTCATAAATGTTTGAGAAGCCCAGCTGTTTAAGGGCGGAGCGGAATTTGCCTGGGGTGACGTCTTCGCCGAACTGATTGATATAAGCAGGTGCAACTTCTGCAATGATCTCAGTTCCTTCACGGAGGGCGTGGGAGAGCTGGAAGATCTGGGATTTATCGGAGATGGCTCCGAATGGGCAGCTGACCATACACATACCACAGGATACGCATTTGTCCTGGTTGATGGAAGCTCTTCCCTGTTCATCACTTTCGATGGCTTTTACACCGCAGGCGCGTTCACATGGACGTTCTTTATGGGCGATGGCATCGTAAGGACAGACTGCTTTGCATCTTCCGCAGTGGATGCATTTGTCCTGATCGATAAATGATCTGCCGTCTACCATGGAGATGGCTCCTTTGGGGCAGGTGAGCATGCAGGGATGGGCAACACAGCCACGGCACATGTTGCTGACTTCATATTTGTTGGATTCGCATGCGGAACATGCGGATGGGATCACCTGCATAAGAGGTGGCTCGTAATATTTCTCATCAATGTTGCTGGCTTTTACGCCGTCAGTCAGATGGACAGAGCGGTTCTCCGGACGGAGAGAAAGGCCCATGGCCAGGCGGACACGTTCGCTTGCAACAGCTCTTTCGCGGTAGATACTTTCACGGTATTTCGCACGTTCTTCTACGATGTTGTAGGGAATGGATTCAATATCGTGGATCAGGGATTCGTCCGTGGATTCAAATCCGATCTTCGCAATTTCTGTAAAAATCTTTCTTCGGATCTGTTTAACTGGTGTGTCGAGATTTCGCATAGAGTTTCTCCTTTTCAAAATAAGATTAATAAAATGTTTTCCACGCACTTTTCTTTCATATTAAAGTAAATGAGAAATAAAATCAATAACAGGAATGTTTTTTACCGGGAACATAAAGTAAATTTGTTCCTTTATTATCATAACTGTTAAAAATTGAACATTTTTTGGAGAAAATAGACACAAAACCAGTAAGCCATTGTAAACTTTTCAATATATTCTGAAAAAACCGAAAAAAGCACTTGTGGAAAATGACGATATAAGTTATAATTAAAAGCACAAAAATAGTGCAAAATAATGGTTTGCATAAACGCGCGGCACTGACAAAGTGTTAGAGTATCAACCTGTAATGGGAGCAGGCTGATCAAGTGGAAAATCTATGAGAAACAAGGAGGGAACCGAATGTTAGACCAGACGTATTACAAGAAAACGGATGAGATCATCGAGCACTACGGTCGGAAAGCTGCATCACTGATTCCGATCATGCAGGATATCCAGGCTGAGTATCGTTATCTCCCGGGAGAGCTTCTTACTTATGTTGCGGAACAGATTGGTGTAAAAGAAGCGAAGGCGTACAGCGTAGCCACTTTCTATGAGAATTTTTCCTTTGAACCGAAAGGCAAGTACATTATTAAGGTATGTGATGGTACTGCCTGTCATGTACGTAAGTCCATGCCTGTTAAGGAAGCCATGCTGAAAGAGCTTGGACTGACCCATAAGAAACATACAACGGATGATATGATTTTTACAGTTGAGACTGTTTCCTGTCTGGGTGCATGTGGACTGGCACCGACACTGACTGTAAATGATGAAGTTCACCCGAAAATGACTCCTGAGAAGGCTGTTGAGCTTTTAAATGAATTGAGAGGTGAGAGCGTATGAGTATAACCAGTATGGAAGATCTGAAAAACAAACAGGCTGAGGTTAAGAAGAATCTTGATGGCTATACCTGCCGTGTTCTCGTCTGTTCCGGTACCGGATGTATCGCTTCCGGTGCTCAGAAGATTTACGAAGAAATGTCAAGACTCTGTGAAGGTATCGAGGGTGTTGCGGTTGAGATGCAGAAGGATGTTCCTCATGTAGGTATCGTTAAGACCGGATGCCAGGGATTATGTGAACTTGGACCTCTTATGAGAATTGAGCCATATGATTATCAGTATGTTCATGTTCAGGTAGATGACTGCCGCGAGATCGTAGAGAAAACCGTGATCTGCGGACTGCCGGTTGACCGTCTGTTCTATCGTCATAATGATGAGGCCTGTCCACATCCAAGCGATATTCCGTTCCTGAACCAGCAGACAAGGATCGTTCTTGAGAACTGTGGTAAGATCGATGCAGAGTCTATTGATGAATATATTTCCGTAGGTGGATTTTCCGCTATGGCGAAGGCTTTCTTTGAGATGACCCCGCAGGGCGTTATTGATGAGATCACAAAATCCGGTCTCCGTGGCCGTGGTGGTGCAGGTTTCCCTGCTGGCAAGAAATGGTCACAGGTAGCACGCCAGCCGGAGAAAGTACGCTATGTAGTATGTAATGGTGATGAGGGTGACCCGGGAGCTTTCATGGATGGTTCCGTAATGGAAGGTGATCCTTACAAGATGATCGAGGGTATGGTGATCGCCGCTTATGCAGTAGGCGCAGAAGACGGTTACATTTATGTACGTGCCGAGTATCCTCTTTCTGTACAGAGACTTCGAATGGCCATTGAGCAGGCAGAGTCTTATGGCCTTCTTGGTGATAATATCCTTGGTTCCGGTATTAATTTCCACTTACATATCAACCGTGGTGCCGGAGCGTTCGTATGTGGTGAAGGTTCTGCCCTGACTGCATCCATCGAGGGTAACAGAGGTATGCCTCGAGTAAAACCTCCGAGAACTGTTGAGCAGGGTCTGTGGGGCAAACCTACGGTTCTTAATAACGTAGAGACTTATGCCAACGTACCGAAGATCATCCTTCAGGGTGCTGACTGGTTCCACACCATCGGTACAGAGGGAAGCCCTGGAACCAAGACCTTCTCACTTACCGGTTCCATTGAGAACACCGGTCTTATCGAGGTTCCAATGGGAACAAGCCTCCGTCATATCATTTATGATATCGGTGGTGGCCTTAAGAGTGGTGCTGCATTTAAGGGTGTACAGATCGGCGGTCCTTCCGGCGGATGTCTGATCGATGATCAGATCGATCATCCTCTTGATTTTGATTCTGTTAAAAAACTGGATGCCATCATGGGCTCCGGCGGACTTGTTGTTATGGATGAGAATACCTGTATGGTAGAGGTTGCACGTTTCTTCATGAGCTTTACACAGCGTGAGAGCTGCGGTAAATGTGTTCCTTGCCGTGAGGGTACCAAACGTATGCTTGAGATCCTGGAGAAGATCGTTGCAGGTAAAGGTGAGCTTTCCGATCTGGATGAGCTGGAAGAACTTGCAAACATGGTTCAGAGTATGGCTCTGTGCGGTCTTGGTAAGAGTGCGCCGCTTCCGGTCATCAGTACTCTGAAGCGTTTCCGTGACGAATATGTAGAGCATATCGTAGATAAGAAATGCCGCGCGAAGGTCTGCACGGCGCTCCGTCAATTCCATATCAATCCTGAGTTCTGTATCGGCTGTGGCAAGTGTGCGAAGAACTGTCCGGCAGGTGCGATTTCAGGAAAGATCAAGCATCCACATGTAATCAACAACGACGTATGTATCAAATGCGGTTCCTGTAAGGATAACTGTAACTTTGATGCGGTTTATGTGGAAGCATAGAAGGGAGGATATCTTATGGGTACAATGACAATTGACGGAAGAAAAGTAGAATTTACCGACGAAAAAAATGTCCTGACAGTCATCAGGAATGCCGGTATCAATATCCCCACACTGTGCTACCATTCAGAGCTTTCCACATTTGGAGCCTGTCGTCTCTGCACAGTTGAGGATGACAGAGGCAGGACTTTTGCATCCTGTTCCGAGCAGCCGAGAGATGGAATGGTGATCTATACCAACTCCGGCCGTATCAAGAAATATCGTAAACTGATCGTAGAGCTTCTGCTTGCAGCACATTGCCGTGACTGTACAACCTGTGTAAAGAGCGGTGAATGTATTCTTCAGGAGCTGGCACACCGCCTTGGTGTACGTAACATCCGTTTTGAAAATACGAGAGAGCAGCATGAGATCGATGAAAGCTCACCATCCATTATCCGTGATCCGAATAAATGTATCCTCTGCGGTAACTGTGTACGTGCCTGTGAGGAACTTCAGGGAATCGGAGCTCTTGGTTTTGCGTTCCGTGGAACTGAGGCTATGGTCATGCCTGCATTTAACAAGAAGATCACAGAAACACAGTGTGTAAACTGTGGACAGTGTCGTGTTTACTGCCCGACAGGAGCTATTTCCATCCGTACACATATGGACGAGGTATGGGATGCTCTGGCTGATAAGGATACCCGTGTGGTTGCACAGATCGCGCCGGCAGTCCGTGTTGCAGTTGGTGATCATTATGGCCTTGCCAAAGGCAGAAGTGTAATGGGCAAGATCGTAAATGCTCTTCATAAGATGGGCTTTGATGAAGTCTATGATACAACCTTCAGTGCTGACCTTACCATTATGGAAGAGACCAAGGAGTTCTTAAACAGAGTGGAAAAAGGCGAGAACCTTCCACTCCTGACTTCCTGCTGTCCGGCATGGGTGAAATTTATCACCGATCAGTATAAGGAATACGTTCCAAATATCTCCACCTGCCGTTCCCCACAGGGAATGATGTCTGCAGTTATCAAGGAATACTTCCGTGATCCGGAGCATGCAGCAGGCAAGAAAACAGTTATGGTTTCCATTATGCCATGTACAGCCAAGAAGGCAGAGGCGATCCGGCCAAATAGCTTTACAGAAGGCGAGCAGGATACCGATATCGTTATCACAACCACAGAGCTTCTCCGCATGATCGACAACTTTGGTCTTGATTTTGCAACACTGGATCCGGAAGCATGTGATATGCCATTTGGATTTGGTTCCGGCGGTGGTGTTATCTTTGGTGTTACCGGTGGTGTTACCGAGGCCGTTCTTCGAAGACTGAGTCCGGATCACAGCAAGGAAGCCATGCATGAGATCGCAGAGTGCGGTGTCCGTGGTGAAGAGGGAATCAAGGAATTTACCGTTCCGTATAAGGGCATGGATATCAATGTATGCGTAGCCAGCGGCCTTGCAAATGCAAGAACCGTTATGGAACGTGTAAAGAACGGCGAAGCAAACTATCACCTGATCGAGGTTATGGCATGCCGCCGTGGATGTATTATGGGTGGCGGTCAGCCGACCAGATCCGGTGACAGGACCAAGGCAGCAAGAGCAAGAGGCCTTTACAATGCGGACAACACCATGATCATCAAGAAATCTGATGAGAACCCGCTGGTTCTGGAGCTTTATGAGGGACTCCTCAAAGGCAAAGAGCATCATCTGCTTCACAATGAGTTCTATATCAAAGACTGATGTAAGAAATATAAAGAGCTGCTGTTCCCGGTGAACAGCAGCATATAAGAAGCCTCCCGGGCATATACTGTGGTATGCGGGAACTGGTCTTTTAACCAAATCAACTGCGGAGCAGTTATTTGGTTATGAGCAAGTAGCGAAGCGGATTGCGAATATCCGCTTGACGATAGTTCCCGGAACTTACAGGACAGTATATGCAGGGAGGCTTTTTTATATGGAAAACTTTCAGGTTTACCGTGATATCCAGGCGCGGACGGGCGGGGATATCTACATAGGGGTTGTGGGCCCGGTCCGTACAGGAAAATCCACATTTATCCGGAGATTTATGGAGCTGGTGGCACTGCCTGCGATCAGTGAAGGAAAAAAAGCAGAACTTCAGGATGAACTGCCCTTAAGCGGTGCCGGGAAAATGATCACGACTGTAGAACCCAAATTTATTCCAAAAGAAGCGGTGGAAGTATCCATAGGGGAAAACCAGAAAATCCGGGTAAAGCTTATCGACTGTGTGGGATTTCTGGTAAAAGATGCGTCCGGAAATGTGGAAGAAGGCAGGGAACGGATGGTCAAAACGCCCTGGCAGGAAAAAGCAATCCCATTTCATGATGCGGCCCGCATCGGAACGGAAAAAGTGATCAGCCAGCATTCCACCATCGGAATTGTAGTCACAACAGACGGAAGCTTCGGGGAAATTCCCAGAGAAAATTTTATTCCGGCAGAAGAACAGACAGTAAAAGAGCTGAAAGCCCAGGGAAAACCATTTCTGCTCCTGGTAAACTCCCAGACTCCGTACGGTGAGGAAACCGGAAAAATCGTAAAAAATCTGGAAGAGAAATACGGAGTATCCGTTCTGGCAGTGAACTGTGAACAGCTCAGAAAAGAAGATGTGACCAGAATCCTGGAAAAAATCCTTTATGAATTTCCAGTCAGCGAGATTGAACTGTTTGTTCCGAAATGGGTGGAGATGCTTTCTCCGGAACATGAAGTAAAAGCGGCACTGTTAAATGAAATCCGGGAAAAAATGACCAGACTTACCCATGTGCGGGATGTAAACAGAGAATCGATACGTCTGGAGAGTCCCTATGTAGAAGATACACTGCTTGAGCAGATCAGTCTTTCCGATGGAACCGTCCGTGTCCGGATTGCAGTAAAAGATATTTATTATTATCAGATGCTTAGCGAAATGAGCGGAATTTCCATGGAAAGTGAATATGAACTGATCCAGACCATGAAAGAACTGGCCGGGATGAAGGAGCAGTTTGTAAAAGTTCAGGCAGCCCTGGAGGCGGTAAAAGGTACTGGTTATGGGGTCGTGGTACCGGAGCTTTCCGAGATCACCATTGAGGAACCGGAAGTGATCCGCCAGGGAAATAAATTCGGAGTAAAGATCCGGTCAAAAAGCCCTTCCATTCATATGATACGGGCAGGAATCGAAACGGAGATCGCCCCCATTGTCGGCACAGAGCAGCAGGCAGAAGATCTGATAAAATATATCAAGGAAAGCCCGGACCGGGGAGAAAGCATCTGGGAGACCAACATTTTCGGAAAATCCATCCAGCAGCTGGTAGAAGACGGAATCAAAAACAAACTGGCCATGATCAGTGAAGAAAGCCAGGTAAAACTCCAGGATACCATGCAGAAGATCGTAAACGACAGCAAAGGCGGCCTGGTGTGTATTATCATATAAAATAGTAAAAAGGACGTTCTTCAGCAGACGTCCTTTTTCTGATGCTGTTTTTTCCATTCTGAGATAAACTGAAGCTGTTCCTGGTCGGAAAGTTCCTGGGAAGCGGCATCGTTACCTGCTGCGGCACAGCAGAAAAGAATAAATATCTGAATCCCGAAGAATACAAGAAAAAAGAGAAGCATAGAAAAACCTCCTTTATTTTTCAGATATGTTAAGCATTGGAGAAAATACTGGATTTTATACATTCTATGAAAAAAAGCACAAAGATATTTTAACGGTTTTCAGTTGCCTTCGGGCTGTAACCGGAATAAGCTAAAGAGAAATCATCTGTCCGGCAGGAGATTTTTTGTCTATGTATAGAAAAAAATATACCGGAAAAGGCATTGGTGTGGCTGTTCTGGACACCGGGATTTTTCCACATATAGATTTTGGCAGGCGTATTTTGGCATTCTGTGATTTTACAGAAGGAAAATCAGGTCCCTATGATGATAACGGACATGGAACCCATGTCAGCGGCATTCTGGGCGGAGACGGCACGGCATCCCAGGGCAGATATAAGGGGGCTGCTCCCGGATGTGGCATTGTTGCGCTTAAAGTGCTGGATCGTTTCGGGAATGGCAGCCGTGAAGATGTACTTCAGGCTTTTCAGTGGATTGAAGATTTTGGAAAAATTTATAATATCCGCATTGTAAATATTTCGGTAGGAACAACTTCGCGCAGTATGAATGAACAGACGGATCTTCTTGCAGGCGTGGAACAGCTGTGGGATAAAGGTTTTACGGTAGTGGCAGCTGCCGGGAACCAAGGGCCTGGGGATGGCACAGTGACAGCACCGGGAAGCAGCCGGAAGATTATTACCGTAGGATCCAGTGATATGCTGCAGGGAAATAAGGCAGTTTCCGGAAGAGGACCTACGTTTGAGTGTGTGTGCAAGCCTGATCTGGTTGCACCGGGGAATCGTGTAACTTCCTGTGCGCCGGGGATTCCCTACACGTACCGGATCAAGAGTGGAACTTCCATGTCAACGCCGCTGGTATCCGGAGGAATTGCCTGTCTTCTGGAAAAAGAGCCGCAGCTTTCCAACGTGGAAATAAAGATGTTGTTAAGAGAAAGCACGGATGATATGGGACTTCCCAGAAATCAGCAGGGGTGGGGGAAATTTAACTGTGAAAAATTAATAAAAAACTAAATTATTATACAATTCTTATAAACATAGTGTGGTAAAGCATAAAAGCGTTGACGGAAATGAAAAATATGAGTACAATGTACAGTAAAAGTGCCAAAGAAAGATTCTAAAGGAAAGAGCACCTGGAATCCGGACAGGAGAATAAACCTCAAAAGGAGAAAATAATATGGAAAAAATCAAAATGCAGACACCTTTAGTTGAGATGGATGGAGACGAGATGACACGTATTCTGTGGCAGATCATCAAAGACGAACTTCTCACACCATATCTGGAACTGAATACAGAGTATTATGATCTTGGCCTTGAACACAGAAACGAGACAGATGATCAGGTGACGATTGATGCGGCAGAAGCAACCAAGAAATACGGAGTTGCAGTAAAATGTGCTACCATCACACCGAATGCAGCCAGAATGGAAGAGTATGATCTGAAAAAAATGTACAAGAGTCCTAATGGAACGATCCGTGCTATTCTTGATGGAACCGTATTCCGCGCTCCGATTGTAGTAAAAGGAATTGAGCCATGTGTAAAGAACTGGGTGAAACCGATCACACTTGCACGTCATGCATATGGTGACATCTATAAAAATACAGAATTTTATATTGACAAACCGGGAGATGCATATCTCGTATTTGAGGGCGAGGACGGAGAAGAGCGTAAAGAACTGATCCAGCATTTTGACGGAGCAGGTGTTCTCCGCGGCATGCACAACCTGGATGATTCCGTAAAGAGCTTTGCAAGAAGCTGCTTTAATTATGCACTGGATACCAAACAGGATGTATGGTTCGGAAGCAAGGATACCATTTCCAAGACATACGATGGAAGATTTAAAGAGATTTTCCAGCAGATCTTTGAGGCAGAGTTTAAAGATAAATTTGAAGAAGCCGGCCTGACTTACTTCTACAGTCTGATCGATGATATTGTAGCCCGTGTTATGAAGGCAGAAGGTGGATTTATCTGGGCCTGCAAGAACTATGATGGAGATGTTATGAGTGATATGGTTTCTTCCGCATTCGGTTCTCTTGCAATGATGACTTCCGTGCTGGTATCTCCGAAAGGATATTTTGAGTATGAGGCTGCTCACGGAACAGTTCAGAGACATTATTACCGTCATCTTGAGGGAAAAGAAACCTCCACAAACTCTGTGGCAACAATCTTTGCATGGACAGGAGCAATCCGCAAGAGAGGAGAGCTGGACGGAAATGAAGCACTTGCTGATTTTGCGGGAAAACTGGAAAAAGCAACACTGGATACCATCGAGAGCGGAAAGATGACAAAAGACCTTGCGCTGATCACTTCCCTGAAAGATGTACAGGTACTGAACAGTAAAGAATTTATCCTTGCTGTCAAAGCAAGACTGGATGAGTTAATGGCATAAATAACAGAAATTTTCAAAATTTCCAGTAATTTCATAAAAATAAAAAAGCTGCACCGGAAGATCCTAAGATGGATTCCGGTGCAGTTTTTTATGGTGGATATAAAAAATATACCCTGTTTAGAATCAGATCGAAGCGTTCATGGCCTGCTGTACATGATCTACGAGAATCTGGCGGATTTTCGGATATTCGCCAAGACCCTTCAGTACGGGAGTTACCTCATACCCTTCCGAGGAAAGGCGGTTCATCCAGGAATCCGGATCTTCACCGGCCAGATCGTTCTGTGCATGATCGCCTGCTACGATCATAAAAGGAGCAAGGACAATCTTTTTTGGCTGAAAGCTGTCCGCAGCCCGGAGAAGAGAATCCAGGGCAGGATAAGCCTCAACAGTTCCGAGAAAGATATTTTTATGGCCCATATCTTTAAAACGATAATCCAGGGCAGCATAAACAGAATTTGCATAATGCTCGGTTCCGTGTCCCATGAGAACAAGGGCTGTTTCCTGGTCCATATCCTGAAACTCACCAGCAACAGCCTGGACAACAGCCTGGTTATCTTCTTCTGTGGTAAGAAGGGGATTTCCGAAAACAATACTTGAAAAACGGTCACGGAAAGAAAGGGCGTCTGCTTTCATCTGGTCGTTTTCAATTCCGTTGATTACATGAGTAGGCTGTACGATCACATCAGTAATTCCATCGAGAAGCATCTGTTCCATGGCTTCTTTTACGGTGTGTATGATGATTCCGTCACGTTTTTTTAATTTGGCAATAATCATCTTGCTTGTCCAGGCACGATAGGCCGGACAGGCAGGAAACGCATCGGCGATATCACGTTCGATGGCGTCAATGGTTCGTTTACGGGTATTCTCATAGCTTGTACCAAAACTGACTATGAGGATTGCTTTTTTTGAAGCTGCATTCATACAGGGATTTCCTCCATCCTGAAATATATTTTCCGCATTTTCTACCTGAAGTTATTATAAAAGGAGGGTACAGGATTGTCAATCGTAGTTGACTTTCCGGGCGGAAATGTTTATCATTATAAAAGACTGCGGACATATGAGAAATGTACGGGAATACAGTTATATAATTGCGAATATTCGCTTGACATATCGTTGGTGGATGAAACCACCTGGAAACAAAGGAGAACGAAAGACATGAGTATATTCATGCTTGGAATTGACCATAATATGGCACCTGTGGATATCAGAGCTCTTTTTGCCTTCACCAGGAAGAATACCGGTGAGGCACTGCTTAAGCTGAAAAAAGAGCCGGGGATCTGTGGGTGTATTATTCTGTCAACCTGCAACCGGCTGGAACTCTGGGTAAGCACGGAAGAAAATGAAAAACCGGAACTCTATCAGTGGCTTTGCAGGCTGAAGGGAATTGAAGGGGAAGAATACCGAAAATACTTTATCAGCCGAGAAAATGAGGAGGCTGTAGAGCATCTTTTTTATCTCACAAGCGGACTGAAATCTCAGATTCTGGGAGAGGACCAGATCCTTACCCAGGTAAAAGACGCATTGAGTTTTGCAAGGGAAGAGTTTACTACAGACAGCGTTCTGGAGGTGCTGTTCCGGATGGCTGTAACTGCAGGAAAGAAGATCAAGACAGAGGTTCCTTTTTCCCACGGAAATCCTTCTGTGATCCATCAGGCAATCCGCTTTCTTGAGGAGGGCGGATACCATGTAAGAAATAAAGTCTGTATGGTAATCGGAAACGGTGAAATGGGAAAAATGGCAGCACAGACACTCAGGGAGGCCGGTGCGGATGTGACGGTTACAATCCGTCAGTACAGAAGCGGAGTGGTAAACATTCCGGTTGGATGCAGCAGAATCAACTATGGGGAAAGAATGGACTATCTGCCGGAATGTGATCTGGTTGTCAGTGCGACGGCAAGTCCCAACTATACACTGACGGAAGAACTGTTTGAGGATGTACGGGTGGAACGGCCAATGATTCTTATTGATCTGGCAGTCCCGAGAGATATTGATCCGGAGATCCGAAAGAAAGAAAATATCACACTTTATGATATGGACAGCTTCCGTACCAGCGAAACACCAAAGGAACTTGCAGATAACCTGGAAGCAGCAGGAAAAATTGTAAAAGAACAGATGGAAGAATTCTTCCAGTGGCTGGATGGCCGTGATATTATTCCCCGTATTCAGGAAATCAAGGCTGATGCTGTGGAAGATCTGAACTTAAGAATCGAAAAAATATTCCGGAAAACTCCTATGGAAGATTCAGACAGGGAGAAGCTGAAAAAAGCAGTGGATACTGCAGCCGGGAAGGTTGTGAATAAACTGATCTTCGGACTTCGTGACAGTCTGAACCAGGATGTTTTTCTGGAATGTGTGGAAGGACTGGAGAAACTTTATGAAGAATAAACCATATTTCCCCATGTTTATTGATCTGTCAGACAAGAATATTGTTGTGGCAGGCGGTGGCAATATTGCCACCAGAAGAGTAAAAACACTTCTGAAATTTACAAGAAATATCACAGTCGTGGCGACAAAAGTCACACAGGAACTTATGGATCTTGGAAAAGCCGGGACAGTAACTTTACATATCCGTCCTGTAAAGCGTTCTGATTTTGCCAGTGCCTATATGGTAATTGCGGCCACCAATGACTGGAAATTGAATGATGAGATCCACCGTGTCTGCAGGGAGGAGGGCATTTATGTAAATGTAGCCTCCGACCGTGAATCCTGTGATTTTTATTTCCCGGGTATCTATATGAGAGATGAAATGGTAGTAGGAGTTACAGCCAGCGGTCTTGACCACAAAAAGGCAAAGCGTGTCAGGGAAGAAATTCAGAAAGCGCTGGAAAAGGTACTGAAGGAGCAGGATGATGAAGACGAAGAAAAGTAAGATTATAATTGGCAGCAGGGAGAGTAAACTTGCGGTACTCCAGAGTGAAATGGTCCGCGACTACATAAAAGAAAAAAATCCGGAAATGGAAGTGGAAATCCTTACCATGAAAACCACCGGAGATATCATTCTGGACCGCACCCTGGACAAGGTTGGCGGAAAGGGACTTTTTGTAAAGGAACTGGATAAAGCACTGATGGATGGAAGAAGTATCCTTTCTGTGCACAGCCTGAAAGATATGCCTATGGAAGTTCCGGAAGAACTGCCCCTTCTGGCCTTTTCCAGAAGAGAAGATCCAAGAGATGTACTGGTACTTCCGGAGGGAGTTTCCGAGCTGGATAAAAGTAAGCCTCTCGGATGTTCCAGCCTGAGACGTACACTTCAGCTTAAGAAGCTGTATCCGGATATGGAGGTCAAAAGCATCCGTGGAAATCTTCAGACAAGACTCCGGAAACTGGATGAAGGGCAGTACAGTGCACTGATCCTGGCTGCAGCCGGGCTTAAGAGACTTGGACTGGAATCCAGGATCAACCGGTATTTTACAGCCGATGAGATCATTCCGGCAGCAGGCCAGGGAATCCTTGCGGTACAGGGACGAAAAGGTGAGGATTACAGTTTCCTGAACGGTTACTGTGATGAAGAGGCCTGGGCCGCAGGAAGAGCAGAGCGTGCCTTTGTAAAACTTCTGGATGGAGGATGTTCTTCTCCGGTAGCTGCCCATGCAGAAATTTCCGGAGATGAGCTTTATCTCAGAGGACTTTATTATAATGAAAAAGACGGTTCCTATGTTACGGGAACATTGCGTGGCGACAAGGCCGATGCGGAAAGCTTAGGCAGAGAACTGGCAGAAACTCTTCGGAAAAAAGGAGAAAACAGATGAAAACAGGAAAAGTATGGCTGGTAGGAGCAGGTCCTGGCGACATCGGCCTTTTTACATTAAAAGGCCTGAAAGTGCTGGAGCAGGCAGATGTGGTTGTATATGACAGTCTGGTAGGTCAAGGTGTTCTGTCGAGAATCCCGGAAAACGCCAGACTGATCAATGTAGGCAAACGTGCCAGTCACCACATCATGCGGCAGGAAAATATCAATCAGGTGCTTCTTGAGGAGGCGCAGAAGGGGCTTCGTGTGGTGCGGTTGAAAGGTGGCGATCCATTCCTCTTTGGAAGAGGTGGAGAGGAACTGGAGCTTCTTCGGGAGAATGGGATCCCTTACGAAGTCGTTCCGGGAGTTACTTCTTCCATTGCAGTACCGGCATATAACGGGGTTCCGGTAACGCACAGAGATTTCTGCTCTTCGGTCCACATCATCACAGGGCATAAAAGAGCCGGAAAAGAATATGACATTGATTTCCGTGCGCTTGTTGATACAAAGGGAACTCTTGTATTTCTGATGGGTGTGTCGGCACTTCCGGATATCTGTGCCGGTCTTATAAATGCAGGCATGGAAAAAGATATGCCTGCGGCAATCCTTCAAAAAGGCACTACAGCAGGACAGAAACGGATCGTGGCTACCGTTTCCACCCTGGAAGAAGAGGTAAAACGCCAGGGAATTGAGACACCGGCGATCATTGTAGTAGGTAAGGTATGTACGTTGGCAGAGAAGTTTGGCTGGTATGAAGAACTGCCTCTTGCAGGCTGGAAAGTTCTTGTCACAAGGCCAAAAGAACTAGTTTCCAGAACTGCGGACAAACTCCGGGAAAAAGGCGCAGAGGTTCTGGAACTTCCGGCAATCCGTACGGTACCCATGGAAGATCAGAGCCGTTTGTATGAAGCAATGGATCACCTGGAAAATTATCAGTGGCTTGTATTTACCAGCCCTACAGGGGTGAGGATATTCTTTGAGGAACTCGTCCGCCATGGAAAAGATATCCGTGCCATGGGAAAGATCCGTCTGGCAGTGATCGGTGAGGGAACCAAAAAGGCTCTGAAAGAAAGGGGCCTTCTGGCAGACTTTGTGCCGTCTGTATATGACGGGGATACCCTTGGAAAGGAACTTTCAGAGATCCTTTCCGGCGGAGAAAAAATTCTCATCCCGCGGGCGGAAAAAGGCAACGAAAAGCTTACTGAATTTCTGGCACAGGCAGGGGCTGAGGTTGAGGATATTCCAACCTATCAGACTCTTTACGAAAAGAGTCAGCTTATTGATGAAAAGAAGGAATTTGAGACAGGACAGATCAGCTGTGCGGTATTTACAAGTGCTTCCACTGTGAAAGGATTTGTGGAGGGAACAAAAGGACTGGATTATTCAAAGGTCAGGGCAGCTTGCATTGGCAGACAGACGAAAGCGGCAGCCGAGAGCTTTGGAATGAAAGCATATATGGCAGAAAAAGCCACCATTGACAGTCTTGTCAAACTGGTGGAGGATATGAAAAGGAGCGAATGATCATGGAACTGACAAAAAGACCAAGAAGATTAAGAGGCAGTGAAAACCTTCGTAAGATGGTACGTGAGACAAGAATGGATAAATCTTCTCTTATGTATCCCATGTTTGTGATGGAGGGAGAAAACAAGGAAGAAGAAATTCCGTCCATGACCGGACAGTACCGCTATAGCCTGGATCGTCTTCCCTATAAACTGGAGCAGCTTTCCAAAGCAGGTGTTGGCAGTGTAATGTTTTTTGGTATTCCTGACCATAAGGATGAAGTGGGCAGCGGTGCCTATGATCCGGAGGGGATCGTTCAGAGAGCTCTTCGCATTGCAAAAGAGAAATTTCCGGAGCTTTATTATGTAACAGATGTATGCATGTGTGAGTACACTTCCCATGGCCATTGCGGCGTTCTCTGCGGTCATGATGTGGACAATGACAAGACGCTGGAGCTTCTCGCAAAAACAGCACTTTCCCACGTGGAAGCAGGTGCAGATATGGTTGCTCCGTCTGATATGATGGATGGTCGTGTTGCAGCGATTCGCCAGTGTCTGGACAAGGCAGGACATTATACAACACCGATCATGTCCTATGCAGTAAAATATGCTTCTGCATTTTATGGCCCGTTCCGTGAGGCAGCAGATTCTGCTCCGTCTTTTGGGGACAGAAAAAGCTACCAGATGGATCCGCACAACAGCAGAGAAGGGCTGAAAGAGGCGCTTGCAGATGTGGAAGAGGGTGCAGATATCATCATGGTAAAACCGGCTCTTGCATACCAGGACATGATCTGGCAGGTAAAGGAGATCACAAACGTTCCGGTTGCCGCATACAGTGTCAGTGGTGAATATGCCATGGTAAAAGCTGCAGCCGCAAATGGCTGGATTGATGAGGAAAGAATCGTAGGCGAGATGGCTACCGGAGCATTCCGTTCCGGCGCACAGATCTATCTTACCTACTATGCAGAACTTCTGGCAAGACTTATGGATGAAGGGAGAATCGGCTGATGACAAAATCAGAACAGTTATTTGAGCGTGCGGTAAAAAGAATTCCGGGAGGTGTAAACAGCCCGGTAAGATCTTACGGAGCCATCGGTGAGGCACCTCGTTTTATTGAAAAAGCTGATAAATGTTACATCTATGATGTGGACGGAAACCGTTATGTGGATTACATTGATTCCTGGGGCCCGATGATCCTGGGGCATAATTTCCCGGCGATCCGTGAGAGCGTGATCAAGGCCTGCGAAAATGGCCTGAGCTTTGGATGCGCTACGGAAATTGAAGTGGAGATTGCAGAATTTATCTGTGAGCATATTCCGCATGTAGATATGATTCGTATGGTAAACTCCGGAACAGAGGCTGTTATGAGTGCCATCCGTGCGGCAAGAGGTTTCACCGGAAAAGACAAGATCATCAAATTTGCAGGCTGCTACCACGGACACAGTGACTGCCTTCTGGTAAGTGCCGGTTCCGGTGTCATGGCAAGCGGTATTCCGGACAGCGCCGGTGTTCCCAAGGGCTGCACACAGGATACCATGACTGCAACCTACAATGATGCGGCCAGCGTGGAAGCGCTTCTCAAACAGGAAGAGGGAAATGTGGCGGCAGTGATCGTGGAGGCAATAGGAGCAAACATGGGCGTAGTTCCTCCGAAACCAGGTTTCTTAAAGAGACTTCGCCAGCTTTGTGATGAGCATAACTGTCTGCTGATCTTTGATGAGGTAATCACAGGATTCCGTCTTGCCTTTGGCGGAGCCGCAGAGTATTTTGGCATTCGCCCGGATCTTGTCACCTATGGAAAAATCATCGGCGCAGGAATGCCGGTAGGTGCATATGGCGGCCGCAAAGAGATCATGGATCTGATCTCACCGTGTGGTCCTGTATACCAGGCAGGTACCTTAAGTGGAAATCCGGTTGCCATGGCAGCAGGATTCACACAGCTGAAATATCTCTATGAGCATCAGGAGATCTATAAAGAGCTGGCAGTAAAAGGAGAGAAACTTTACGGAGGTCTGAAAAAGATCGTGGAGGAAAAAGGCCTTCCATATCAGGTGAATTATGATTCTTCCCTGGCAAGTATCTTCTTTACAGATCAGGAAGTAAAAGATTATGTTTCCGCAAAAACTTCCAACCTGGATCTTTTTGCAAAATATTTCAAGGGAATGCTGAAACGTGGCATCCATCTTGCGCCGTCCCAGTTTGAGGCAATGTTCCTTTCCACAGCACACACAGATGAAGTGATCGACGAAACTCTGGAAGCAATGAGAAGCGCCCTGGGAGATCTGTAATTTCCGCAAAAAAATGATTTTGCACAGGAATTTACACAAAGATAGTAGGATGGTAACTTGTTCTTCAAAAAACTTTGTGATAAAATAAACACAAAAATACGTAATGAATGTGAAAGCAGGAGGCCAGAGCTTATGGGAAAAAAGAAGTACGTGGCTTACGTGGGAACATATACCCATGGAACCAGTAAGGGAATTCAGGTATACGATGTAGATGTAGAGAACGGAACACTGACAGAGCGCAGTGAGGTAGAGGTCAGCAATGCATCTCATCTGGCAGTTTCCAAAAACGGTAAATATCTGTACTCCATCGAGGATGAAGGTGTGGCTGTATTCGAGAGAGATGAAAATGGAGATCTTTCCCGTATTAACAGCGTAGATATTAACGGAATGCGAGGCTGTTATCTTGCAACAGATGTAGACGGAAGATATCTTTATGTAGCAGGTTATCATGATGGTAAGGTAACGGTTGTACATACACATAAAGACGGACGTCTGGGAAGTGTTATGGACGGTGTTTTCCATAAAGGACTTGGAAGTGTGGCAGAACGTAACTTCCGTCCACATGTAAATTGTGTCCGCCCCACACCGGATAACAAATATCTCTGTGCGGTAGATAATGGCATTGATCAGGTTAAGATCTACAGGATCAACAAGAAGAAAGATAAACTGGAGCTTGTTGACATCCTCCGCTGCCCGAGAGAGAGTGGCCCTCGTATTATCCGCTTCAGTGATGATGGAAGATTTGCATATCTTCTTTTTGAGCTCAGCAATGAGGTTAAGGTATACAGCTATGACGGAAGCGGCAAGAACCCGGAGTTCCAGCTGCTCCAGAGTATTACCACTCTTGGAAAAGAAGACGCCAATGATGCGATTCACAACGCAGCATCAGGCATGTCTCTTTCTGCGGATGGCAAATATCTTTTCTGCACAACTGCAGGTGAGAACACAGTAACCATGTATGCGGTAGACCAGGAAACCGGCCTTCTGACCAAGAAATTTACCCTTCCGATCAGTGGTGATTATCCGAAAGATCTTATGATCTTCCCGGATAACAAACATATTGCCATTGCAAATCATGGAAGTAACAGTATTACTGTTTTTACAGTAGATTACGAAAAAAATATTATTATGATGAATGAGAAGCCAAGAAAGATCGAAACACCGAACAGCATCCATATCTGGCCGGTGCCGGGAGATGTGGATGGCATCTGCAAATAATTCTTTTCGGTAAATGACTGCAACGGCCAGATATCCGGATACAAAAACAGACTCAGGGATAAGCAATAAGATTCCCTGAGTCTGTTTTTTGCTGGAAAAGCATTTGGCATTACGGATGAATCCACGGATCTGCCGGGAATGAGGGCGGTTTTATCTGCGATAGAATTCGTGGATGCGGTCCATGCGTGCGCTCATATTGGCAAAAAGTGCATCGGTGATGGTGAGAGCTGCCATGGCTTCCACAACAACTACGGCACGTGGAACAATAACAGGATCATGGCGTCCTTTGATCTCAAGCTCCAGATTTTCGCCGGAGCTGGTTACGGTGGACTGGGGCTGGCTGATCGATGGTGTTGGTTTGATATGGGCACGGAGGATAATGTCACTGCCGTCACTCATACCGCCCATGATACCGCCTGCATGGTTGGAGGTCTTGGAAATGATGCCGTCTTTCTGGACAAAACCGTCGTTGTCTTCGGAACCGGTAAGACGTGTCACATTAATACCGTCACCGATCTCAACAGCTTTTACAGCACCGATGGACATGATCGCATGAGCAAGAGTGGCATCCAGCTTGTCAAAAACCGTATCACCCAGACCAGCAGGAACATTTTTGATCCGGCATTCGATCACACCGCCTGCACTGTCCTGGTTATTGAGACACTGCTCGAGATAGGCGGATGCTTTTTCTGCCGCATCGGCGTCTGGCATACAGAGGGAATTGTTCCGGATCTCTTCTTCTGAGAAAGACTGGATTTCCACAGGACCGATGGATTTCGCATAGGTGGTAAAAGTAATACCAAGTTCATTTAACAGCTTGATGGCAATGGCACCGGCTGCAACACGGCCGGCGGTTTCCCTTCCGGAAGAACGTCCGCCTCCACGGTAATCGCGGAAACCGTATTTCTGGTCAAAGGTAAAGTCTGCATGACCGGGGCGGTAGGAGTATGCAATATTTCCGTAATCCCGGGAACGCTGGTCGGTATTGCGGATCAGAAGAGAAATCGGTGTGCCGGTAGTTTTTCCTTCAAAAACTCCGGAAAGGATTTCAACCAGATCCCCTTCTTTACGGGCAGTTGTGTAGCGGCTCTGGCCGGGTTTCCTCCGGTCAAGAAAAACCTGGATATCTTCCTCGCAGAGAGAAAGACCTGCGGGGCAGCCGTCGAGAACTGCACCGATAGCCTTGCCATGAGATTCTCCCCAGGTAGTAACTACGAATTTTTTTCCGAATGATGACTGACTCATTTGTATAACTTCCTTTCGTTGGAATTCTGGAATCATTATATAGGAAGCCGGAAAAAATGTAAAGAACGTGGAAAACAGAATGAATTTTTATGTAAAGAGCATGTGAAATCATTTAAAAGCTTTTTTAAAAAGAAAATGTATGAATTGACAAAGCTATTTTGACTATTTATAATAAAAATGAATTTTGCCCTGGCAAAAGAAAAGCAAAAGAAGGGAAGTGGGAATCGTGGTAAGGATTTACAAGACAATAGACGGAGCCATCCACCAGATACAGGAACCGGAGGAAGGCTGCTGGATTGCGCTGACGAATCCGACGGCAACAGAGATTTTTGAATTTTCCGAGAAGTTTGATATAGAGGTTGACGATTTACGATCCCCTTTGGATGAGGAAGAACGGTCACGTATCGAAGTTGAGGATAATTATACACTGATCCTGGTTGACGTTCCTATGATCGAGGAGCGTAATGACAAGGACTGGTATGGAACCATACCGCTTGGTATCATTGTGACAGGGTCTATGATCTTTACCATCTGTCTGGAGGACACACCGGTTCTGACCAGATTTATGGAAGGAAGAGTCCGGAGCTTTTTTACCTATATGAAGACCCGTTTTATTTTCCAGATCCTTTACAGAAATGCAAGTATGTACCTGCGTTATCTGCGTATCATTGACAAGAAAAGTGAGCAGGTGGAAGAAAAACTGCATCTTTCCACAAGAAACGAGGAGCTGATCGAGCTTCTGGAGCTGCAGAAATCCCTGACTTACTTTATCACATCCCTCCGGTCCAACGAGGTTGTGCTGGAGAAGCTTCTGAAGATAGACAGTATCAAGAAATATCCGGAGGATACGGATCTTCTGGAAGATGTCATCACTGAGAACAAACAGGCTATCGAAATGGCCAATGTGTACAGCGGAATCCTGAACGGAACCATGGATGCCTTTGCATCTATTATTTCCAATAATATGAATATTGTTATGAAAGTACTGGCGATCATTACCATTGTCATGAGTATTCCGACCATTGTGTTCAGCGCTTACGGAATGAACGTGGCTGGTTCCGGTATGCCGTTATCACAGAGTCCATGGGGCTTTCTGATCATTATCCTGTTTTCTGTGGCGATCAGTGTTGTGGCAGCGATCATTCTTTCCAAGAAGCGGTTTTTCTGATTTGCTGAAAGGAGAATTTAATGAAGTTTATCGACAAACTGGAACGTAAATTTGGAAGATTCGGGATTCCGAATCTGACCATTTATATTATCGGATGTTATGTACTGGGTTATATTCTGACCGCAGCTGCACCGGGAGTTTTGAGCATGCTGAGCCTGGATATGTCCATGGTCATGAAAGGTCAGATCTGGAGACTCGTAACATGGGTGATCTATCCGCCATCCAGCGTGGGAGGAATGAGTAATCTTCTCATGTTCGTGCTTGCAATTGCTTTTTTCTATTATCCGATCGGTACCTCTCTGGAACGTACCTGGGGAACTTTCCGATATACTTTGTATATTTTTTCGGGACTTTTGTTTACAGTTATTGCAGCGGCGCTTTTGTATGCAGTTACCGGCGGTTATGTGACCGTTGGGGGAATGATGCTTCCTTATGGAAGTATTTTTACCACATATTACATCAGTCTTTCTATTTTTCTTGCCTATGCAGTCACATATCCGGATCTTCAGCTGCTGCTTATGTTTGTGATCCCCATCAAGATGAAATGGATGGCATTTGTATATGGACTGTTTATTGCGTGGGATATCGTATCATATCTTAGAGTTGGACTTTGGGTAGGCGTTGTGCCGATTGTAGCATCACTTTTGAATTTTGTGATCTTTTATTTCAGTACGCGGGATATGAACCGTTACAATCCGAAGGAGATTCACAGGAGACAGCAGTTTAAGAAGGCCATGGCTCCGACCAGAACGGGCTATGGACCAGATGGAATTGCCAAGCATAAATGCGCGATCTGCGGACGTACCGAAAAGGATGATCCAAATCTGGAGTTCCGTTTCTGCTCAAAGTGCAAGGGAAATTATGAATATTGCCAGGATCATTTATTTACGCACAAACACGTACAGTAAAACGTAAAAAAAGAGGGAGGATATTCAATTATGAAAAGAACAAAGATTATCTGTACACTTGGACCTGCCAGCAACAACAGGGAAACTCTGAAAGCTCTTATGGAGAATGGAATGGATATTGCCAGATTCAACTTTTCTCACGGAGACCACGAGGAGCAGAAGGGCCGTGTGGACATGATCAAAGAGCTTCGTGAGGAGCTGGATATGCCGATCGCGATGCTTCTTGATACAAAGGGACCGGAGATCCGTACCAGACTTTTAAAGGACGGACAGAAGGTAAAACTGGAGTCAGGAAACCAGTTTGTACTTGGAATCGGTGATTTTGAAGGTGATGACAAAAAAGTTGCCATCACATATGAGACACTTTATAAAGACGTGAAACCGGGAAACAAGATTCTTATTGATGATGGTCTGATCGAGCTGGAAGTTAAGGCGATCAAAGGAACCGATATCATCTGTGATATCTTAAACGGTGGTGAGCTGGGAGAGAAAAAAGGCGTAAATGTTCCTTACGTAAAAGTAAATCTTCCGGGTATCACAGAGCAGGATAAGAACGATATCCTTTTTGGTATCGAGCAGAAATTTGATTTCATTGCGGCATCTTTCGTCCGTTCCGCAGAGGTGATCCGTGAGATCCGTAAACTTCTGAATGATAACGGTGGAAAGGACATCGGTATTATTGCGAAGATTGAGAATGCAGAAGGTGTTGAGAACATTGATTCCATCATTGAAGCATCGGATGGTATCATGGTTGCCAGAGGAGATCTTGGCGTGGAGATTCCTGCAAGCCAGGTGCCGCACATCCAGAAAGAGATCATCCGTAAATGCAATGAACATTATACACCGGTTATCACAGCAACACAGATGCTGGATTCCATGATCCGTAATCCGCGTCCGACACGTGCGGAGGTAGCGGACGTTGCCAATGCGATCTACGATGGAACCGATGCGATCATGCTTTCCGGTGAGACAGCAGCTGGTAAATATCCGGTTGATGCCCTTCAGATGATGGCAGAGATCGCAGAGATGACAGAGCCGCATCTGGATTATAAGGTATTTATTGAGCACCGCTCCATGGATGGAAGAGAGAAAATCTCCAGCGCAGTTGCACTTGCAACAGTCCGCACTGCGAAGAATCTGAAGGCAAATGCTATCGTGACACCGACCATGAGTGGAAATACAGCCAGACTGATTTCCAATTTCCGCCCGAAGGTTCCGATCTATGCCATTACACCGAACTCAACCATCCAGCACAAACTTCAGCTGATCTGGGGTGTAACACCTCTGAAAGGATATCAGAGAGATACCACGGACCATATCATGTCTCAGGCTATGAATGTTGTCCGCAGCCGTCATCTGATCCATAAAGGAGACCTTGTTGTATTTACAGCAGGAGACCCTGCGACCAACATGACAAACGGTCATGGTGCAGTGACAAATATGATGCACGTGATCGAGGCAGAATAAGACCGGGGGTTCTTAAGGAACAGCGGTCGGAAAACAGGAGATACAGTTATTATGAAAAAAGTACCATTTGTGACACTTGAGAAACTCAACGAGATTACCGAAAAATATCCGACACCTTTCCATCTTTATGATGAGAAGGGAATCCGTGAGAATGCAAAAGCCCTGAAAGAGGCTTTCGCCTGGAACAAAGGATTCAAGGAATTTTTTGCAGTAAAAGCAACACCGAACCCTTATCTGATCAACATTCTTCAGGAGTATGGCTGCGGCTGTGACTGCTCCTCCGCCACAGAGCTTATGATGGCAAAAGCAGTGGGCTGCAAGAAGGGCGATATCATGTTCTCCTCCAACGATACACCGGAGAAAGAGTTCAAATATGCAGATGAGATCGGTGGAATCATCAATCTTGATGATATCACACATATTGAGAGCGTAGAGAGAGCTCTCGGAAGAATTCCGGAAGTGATCAGCTGCCGTTATAATCCAGGCGGAGTATTCAAGATCAGCAACGGTATCATGGATAATCCTGGAGATGCAAAATACGGAATGACTACCGAGCAGATTTTTGATGCATTCCGCATCCTGAAATCCAAAGGTGCCAAAGAATTTGGAATCCATGCATTCCTTGCCAGCAACACCGTAACCAACGACTACTATCCGATGCTTGCAAAAGTTATGTTTGAGCTTGCCGTAAAGCTTCAGAAAGAGACTGGCGCACATATTAAATTTATCAACCTTTCAGGCGGTATCGGAATTCCTTACAAACCGGATCAGGAGCCAAATGACATCCGCGTGATCGGTGAGGGTGTCCGCAAGGTTTACGAGGAAGTTCTTGTTCCGGAAGGAATGGGTGATGTTGCGATCTACACAGAGCTTGGCCGTTTCATGATGGGACCGTATGGCTGTCTTGTTACAAAAGCCATCCACGAAAAACATACACATAAGGAGTACATCGGTGTAGATGCCTGTGCGGTAAACCTGATGCGTCCGGCTATGTATGGTGCTTACCATCACATTACCGTTATGGGAAAAGAGAACGAGCCATGTGACCATAAATATGATGTGACAGGTTCCCTTTGTGAGAACAATGATAAATTTGCCATTGACCGTATGCTTCCGAAGATCGACATGGGAGATCTCCTTGTGATCCACGATGCAGGCGCTCATGGTTTTGCAATGGGCTATAACTACAATGGTAAACTGAAATCTGCAGAGATCCTTCTTCATGAGGATGGCAGCTTTGAGATGATCCGCCGTGCCGAGACACCGAGAGATTATTTTGCAACATTTGACTGCTTCCCTGTTTTTGAAAAACTTCTTCAGGATGAAGACGAACTGAAATAAAAGATAGATTAACCAAATCAAGTAAGTAGCGAAGCGGATTGCGAATATCCGCTTGACCCGGATACGGATTGTGAATATCCGTCTTAAGCTGTGAAAAAAGGCCTTCCATGCATGTGGATAATCATGCTGGAAGGCTTTTTTGATCAACAGGATTTTGTTATTTTTGGCTGTCGGAAATTTCTGCCAGAGCTTTTTTAAACTCAAAGAAAAACAGGATGGCAGTGAAGGTAACAGCCAGGATATCTGCAACCGGCTCAGCCATATAAACTGCATTTGTTTGATCAGCACGGAAAATATTGGGCAGGATATAGATCAGCGGGATAACCAGCACAAATTTCCGGACGATAGCCACAAGTATGGAATCTTTGGCTCTGCCAAGGGAGATAAAGGTCATCTGGCAGGCAATCTGGATACCAAAGATAAACACAACTGCCATATAGATCCGGAGAGCTGTCTTTGTGAAAGCAAGTAATGTACTGTCCGAAGTAAACATTCCGGCAAAGATCTGCGGGAAGATCATAATGATCAGCCACAGGATCACGGAATAAGAAACACTTGTTTTTACAAGAAGCTTAAATGTAGAACGTACACGCTTTTCGTTACGTGCACCATAGTTGTAGCTGATGATAGGCTGTGCACCCTGACCAAGTCCCTGAAGAGGAAGCATGGCAAACTGCATGACGCTGGTGAGGATGGTCATGGCTCCTACGGCAACATCCCCGCCGTATTTTAAGAGTGAGGAGTTGTAGCAGACAGAGATAATGCTTTCACTGAGCTGCATGACAAAGAGAGAAGATCCAAGAGCCATACAGGGCAGAATGATATCGGCTTTCAGTTTCATGGTGCTTTTCCGAAGCTTCAGGAAGGTCTTTTTTCCAAAGAGGAATGAGAGGACCCAGATGCAGGAAAATGCCTGGGAGATCACCGTTGCCAGAGCAGCGCCCCGGACACCCATGTGGAATCCGAAAATAAAAACTGGATCCAGAATAATATTGGAGACTGCACCGATCAGTACGGAGAGCATTCCTGTTTTTGCGAATCCCTGGGCTGTGATGAAATTATTCATGCCAAGAGTCAGCTGTACAAAGATAGTTCCTACTGCATAGATATTCATGTAACCCACTGCATAGTCGATGGTGTTTGCGCTGGCGCCGAATGCAAGGAGAAAGCTGCGGTTTCCGAGAAACAGGATAACAGTCAAGATCAGGGAGATGATGATCTGCATGGTGAAGCAGTTTCCGAGAGTCTGTTCGGCTTTTGAGGTGTCATTTTTACCCATAAAGATGCTGGCTCTGGGAGCACCTCCGTTTCCGACAAGAGCAGCAAAGGCAGATACGACCATAATAAGCGGCATACAGACACCTACACCGGTAAGGGCAAGAGCACCCTCTCCGGGAATATGACCAATATAGATACGATCGACGATATTGTAGAGCATATTGATGAGCTGTGCAGCAACTGTGGGAAGTGCAAGCTGCAGAAGCAGCTTTCCGACAGGCTTGGTTCCTAAAAAGCTTTTGTCTTTTTCCATTTTTTGTTCCTTTCGTGATTTTTTTGTATCATATAATAAAGACCTGACAGATCTCTCCGTCAGGTCTTTTATGCGAATGCCGCTGGCCGGACTCGAACCGGCACGGATTGCTCCGCTTGATTTTGAGTCAAGTGCGTCTGCCAATTCCGCCACAGCGGCATAACCGTTTATTATAATAGCACAGCACCAGTTGGTTTGCAAGGATTTTTTCAGAATAAAGGGATTATTTGGAAATATTTTCAATTCTAAAAAGTTTATGAAATCGGAGGCTGGCTCCTTGAAATTGACTGAAAAAAGTGGTAGAGTGTGCTACAAGGCTGTACCACCTGATATAGCACTGTGGATATAGCAATATACTATAAGATAACGGAGGAGACTGCATGAATCTGAATTCCAAAAAACCAGAGAAGCGGCCGTTGTATGTATATTACATCATCGCGGTCGTAATTATTATTCTGCTGAATGTTTTTGCTCTTCCTGCCCTTTCTGAGCGAAGTGTAAAGGAAACCGATTACACCACCTTTCTGAAAGCCGTAGACAGAGGAAAAGTATATGAGGCAACCATTGATTCTGATTACATTTACTATACGATGAAAGTAGATGGAAATGATGTCTATTGTAAGACCGTATCGGTAGATGATCAAGATCTTGTATCCCATCTTTATGATGCAGGTGTAAGCATTGAGGGTACTGCACCTCAGAGGCAGTCCCTGCTTTTGTCCCTGATCCTGGGATATGTATTTCCGATTGCCATTTTTGTTCTGCTGGGGCGCTGGCTCAGCAAGAAGATGATGAGTTCCATGGGCAATGGTGGCCCTGGAGGCATGATGTCCTTTGGTAAAAGTAATGCCAAGGTTTATGTAAAGTCCTCCACAGGAATTAAATTTACAGACGTGGCAGGCGAGGATGAAGCCAAGGAGCTTCTGACGGAGATTGTGGATTTCCTCCATAACCCGGCGAAATACAAAGAGATCGGTGCTTCCATGCCAAAAGGTGCCCTGCTTGTGGGCCCTCCTGGAACCGGTAAAACTCTTCTTGCCAAGGCTGTTGCCGGCGAGGCAGAGGTTCCGTTTTTCTCCATTTCCGGTTCGGAATTTGTGGAGATGTTTGTTGGTATGGGTGCTGCCAAGGTTCGAGATCTTTTTAAACAGGCCAATGAGAAAGCACCATGTATTGTGTTTATTGATGAGATTGATACCATCGGTAAGAAACGTGACGGCTCCGGAATGGGTGGCGGAAACGATGAGCGTGAGCAGACACTGAACCAGCTTCTGACAGAGATGGACGGTTTTGACGGCTCCAAGGGTGTTGTGATCCTGGCGGCTACCAACAGACCGGATTCCCTTGATCCGGCACTTCTTCGTCCGGGACGTTTTGACAGAAGGATCCCGGTTGAGCTTCCGGATCTGCAGGGACGTGAGGAAATCCTGAAAGTCCATGCCAAGAAGATCAAGATTGCAGACAGTGTCCGTTTTGACGAGATCGCCAAGGCTGCAGTTGGGGCTTCCGGTGCAGAACTTGCCAACATTGTCAATGAGGCGGCTCTCCGTGCAGTCCGTGACGGACGGAAATTTGCCACACAGGCGGATTTTGAAGAAAGTATTGAAGTTGTTATTGCCGGATATCAGAAGAAGAACCGTGTGCTTTCCAACAAGGAGAAACTGATCGTTTCCTATCATGAGGTTGGACATGCACTAGTTGCTGCCAAGCAGACAGATTCTGCACCGGTTCATAAGATTACGATCATTCCGCGTACTTCCGGTGCGCTGGGTTATACCATGCAGGTAGATGAGCAGGAACATTTCCTGATGTCCAAGGAAGAACTTGAGAATAAGATCGCTACTTTTACAGGTGGCCGTGCAGCAGAGGAGTTGATTTTCCATTCCATTACCACTGGTGCATCCAATGATATTGAGCAGGCGACCAAGATTGCCAGGGCGATGATCAGTCGGTATGGTATGAGTGATGATTTTGATATGGTTGCCATGGAAAATGTAAGCAACCAGTATCTTGGAGGAGATGCCAGCCTGACCTGTTCTTTTGAGACGCAGACGCTTCTGGATAAGAAGGTTGTGGAGCTTGTGAGACGGGAGCATGAGAAGGCTACGAAGATCCTGACGGATAATATCGGAAAGCTTCATGAGATTGCCAAGTATCTGTATGAGCATGAAACAATTACTGGTGAGGAGTTTATGAAGATTCTGAATGAAAAACCGGATGAGATTGAAGAAATTCAGGAAAATGAAACAAGACAGTAAGAAGAAAGCGGGGCCCTGGGGCTCCGCTTTTGCTGTAAAAATATAAATTGTTCAGATTGTTTACCAGATTTCCGGATGTACCTTAGAACAGGTGAGAGCCAGGCTTCCCGGGCCGATGTGGCAGGAGACGCTTAATGACAGAGGGAAGATATTGATCTCACCGATGTCCGGGAAGGTGGCGAGAACTTCTTTTCGGAATTCCTGGGCTGCTTCCAGGTTGTGGGAGTGGATGACATCCAGGTTGATCTTTTCTCCGAAGCGGTTTGCGATATCATCTTTGATGGCTTTGGTCATGGTGCTTTTGGCCTGGTTCATGGTGCGGGCTTTGGAGAAGGCGTCCAGTTTTTCGCCCTGGATCTGAAGAACCGGTTTCAGGCGGAGCAGGGTTCCGATAGCTGCAGCAGCAGGGGTGATGCGTCCGCCCTGTTTCAGGTATTTCAGGGTTGCTACAGTGATATAAATGCTGGAATCGAAGCGGGTTTCTTCCAGCCAGGTTCCGATTTCATCGGCAGAGAGGCCGTTTTTGGCCTGCTGGATGGCTTCTATGGCGGAATAGCGTAAGGTTCCGGAGATTCGCTGGTTGTTTACAACGCGTACATGGCCATCATAGTCCTCCGCCAGCATGCGGGCGGTCTGCATGGAACTGGAGAGACCGCTGGACATGGGAATATGTACGATCTCGTCATAGTCTTTGAGCAGGCTGTCCCACAGTGTAGTTACGGATTCAGGAGTGGGCTGCGAGGTGGATACGTGACATTCGGGGTGCTGCTCAAGATACTGGAAGAACTCGGCCTGGTTCATGTCGATATCTTCAAGATATTCTTTTTCATCTATAAAAAATGGCATTGGAAGCATGTAGATGCCAAGGTCTTTTGCCTGGGATGGAGATATACCGCAGTTGCTGTCTGTAACGATTGCAATAGATTTCATAGTGATGGTCCTCCTTGCTGGATTTGCATATTCGGTCGGTGTTCTTGTTTTCTGACCGGGATATCTCAAGTATATCACAGGAAACTGCCCTTGTCATTCACTGTTTAATTAGCTATAATGATAACATTCTGGGAAACGTTTGAACGCAAAGTGCTGAATATTGCGTTCATGAACATGCAGTAAAGTGGAATAGGAATATCTGCTTTACGTAACTGAGAGAAACGGAAGATCGATGTCCGTTGTTCTGAAAGAGAGGAATTTATGAATTGTCGTATTGCAGAGGGAATGGTGAATAAATACATCAATCATACGTTGCCATTGAATGATCTGGAGGATTTTCTGGAGCATATTGAGAATTGTTCTTCCTGTTACGACGAGCTTGCTACGTATTTTATTGTGCATAAAGCCATGCAGCAGCTGGATGAGAAACAGGAGGATACGGTTTTGGATTTTAAAGAACTTCTGGAAGAAGATATCCGGAAGTCAAGAAGATATATCCGCAGAAAGAAATTCCACAGAGCAGTTGTGGCGATTGCGTTTTGTGCATTGATTGCTGTACTGGTGGTTTTTCTCTTTTTTGTGATCCTGGAACTGAAGGAGGGAATTTAATTTTGAGTGAAAAAATATTACTGATCGATGGACATAGTATTTTGAACAGGGCATTTTATGGCCTGCCGGATCTTACCAATGCAGAGGGACGCCATACAGGAGCAGTATATGGATTTCTGAATATTATGTTCAGAATTATGGAAGAAGAGAAGCCGGAGTACCTTACCGTTGCCTTTGACCTGAGTGCACCTACGTTCCGGCATAAGCGTTACGAAGCTTATAAAGGAACCCGAAAACCTATGCCGGAGGAACTTCGGGAACAGGTTCCGCTGATCAAAGAGATGCTTGCTGCCATGGGGATCAACATCATGTCGTTGGAAGGATATGAGGCAGATGACCTTCTTGGCACAGTTGCAAGAAGAAGTGAAGCGAAAGGCATGGATGTCACCATTCTTTCCGGAGACCGGGATCTTCTTCAGCTTGCCACGGATAAGGTTCTGATTCGACTTCCGAAGACCGTCCGGGGCAAGACTACCATTGAGAATTATCATACTGCGGAAGTGCTCGAAAAATATCAGGTAACGCCGCCGCAGATCATAGAACTGAAAGCTCTGATGGGTGACAGTTCCGATAATATTCCGGGAATTCCAGGCGTTGGAGAAAAAACCGCAACCAAGATGATCGTGCAGTTCGGTTCCATTGAGAATGCCCATGAGCATCTGGAAGAAGTGAAGCCCAACAAGGCGAAAGAATCTCTCCGTGAACATTACGATATGGCACAGCTTTCCAAAGAACTTGCGACCATCAATACAGACAGTCCGCTGGAATTCTCCTACGAAAAGGCGAAAGTGGAGAATCCCTATACTCCGGAAGCCTATGAACTGTGCAAACGACTGGAATTTAAAAACATGCTGAACCGTTTTGATCCGGTTACGGCAGCAGATTCCTCCATGGAACTGGAATTTTTTACCTGTAATGATCTTTCCGGGGTGGAGGCCCTGTTTGAAAAAGCAGCGAGGAAAGAGCAGGTGGGTATTTCCGTTCTTGCAGACCCGGATCAGGTGTATGCCGTAGGACTGGTCCTGGATGAAAAAGAAATCTATCAGATTCCGGTGGGAGGACTTCTTACCGGGGATTACCTTTGTGGAAAGCTGAAAGCCCTGGCGGATAGTACAGTGCTCTGTGCCATGGACATCAAGGCAGTTCTCAAACATGTCCCGCTGGAAGAACCGGAAAAAGTTTTTGACACAGGGGTTGCGGCGTACCTTCTGAATCCGCTGAAATCTTCCTATACCTATGACGATATTGCCAGAGAATATCTGGATGGCATGATGCTCCCGGCAAAAGAAGATCTTCTTGGAAAAACTTCCCTGAAAAAAGCCTGGGAAGAAGAAATGGAATGCCTTGGAAATTATGCCTGTTATCAGGCCTTTGTTCCATGTATGGCCCGTGGCGTTCTTCTTGAAAAACTGGACGAAACAGGCATGCGTAAAGTTTACGATGAGATCGAGCTTCCTCTTGTCTTTACTCTGGATTCCATGGAAAAATGGGGAATTTCCGTTAAAGGTGAAGAACTTAAAAGTTATGGCGAAAAGCTGAAAGTCCGCATCCAGGAGCTGGAAAAAACCATCTGGCAGGAAGCAGGGGAGGAATTTAACATCAATTCCCCGAAACAGCTGGGTGTGATTCTTTTTGAAAAACTGGGACTTCCCGGTGGAAAGAAAACCAAGACGGGTTACTCCACCGCAGCGGATATCCTGGATAAACTGGCAGCGGATCATGCTATTGTAAAAGATATTCTGGAGTACCGTCAGCTGACCAAGCTGAAATCCACTTATGCAGATGGTCTTGGAAATGTGATCGAAAAAGACGGACGAATTCACTCCACTTTCAATCAGACAATCACGGCAACCGGACGTATCAGCAGCACGGACCCAAATCTTCAGAACATTCCGGTACGTATGGAACTGGGAAGGCTGATCCGCAAGGTTTTTGTGCCGGAGGAAGGATTTGTATTTCTGGATGCGGATTATTCTCAGATTGAACTTCGTGTACTGGCCCATATGTCCGGCGATGAAAAACTGATCCAGGCTTACCGTGAGGCAGAGGATATCCACCGCCTTACCGCATCCCAGGTGTTCCATGTACCGCTGGACGAGGTGACACCTCTTCAGAGACGAAATGCCAAGGCGGTAAACTTTGGAATTGTTTACGGCATCAGTTCCTTTGGATTGAGCCAGGATTTAAGTATTACCAGAAAAGAGGCAGCTGCCTACATCGAAAAATATTTTGAAACCTATCCGAAGATCAAGGGATTTCTGGATGGCCTGGTAAAAGAAGGCAGGGAACATGGTTATGTGACTACCATGTTTGGCAGACGAAGACCTGTGCCGGAACTGAAATCCAGCAATTTCATGCAGCGTTCTTTCGGAGAACGTGTGGCCATGAATTCCCCGATCCAGGGTACTGCGGCGGACATCATCAAGATCGCCATGAACCATGTTTATGAACGGATGAAAAAAGAAGGCCTGCACTCAAGACTGGTGCTTCAGGTACACGATGAGCTTTTGATCGAGACAAAGAAGGAAGAAATCGAGATCGTTTCCCGCATTCTGGAAGAAGAGATGAAGGGAGCCGCAGATCTTGCAGTGGAACTTGAAGTGGATATGCACCAGGGCGACAGCTGGTATGAGGCGAAATAAATGAGAGTGATCGGAGTAACCGGCGGAGTAGGCGCCGGAAAAAGTACAGTACTTGGAATCCTGGAAGAAGAGTTTCAGGCATATGTGATCCAGGCAGACCAGCTTGGCCATATTCTGATGGAACCAGGGGAAGAATGTTACGATGCAGTGATCGCATTGTTTGGAAAAGAAATCATAAAAAAAGATAAAACTATTGACCGGAGAAGGATTTCTGATGTAGTATTCACAGATAAGGATATGCTTTTGAAATTAAACGGGATCATTCACCCGGCTGTAAAACAGCGGATCCTCCGTCTTCTTGGAGAACAGAAGGAAGCAGGAAGAGGAATCTGTGTTGTGGAGGCGGCTCTTTTTCTGGAGGAGAACTACCAGGAATTCTGTGATGAAGTCTGGTATGTGTATACAGAGGAGGAAATCCGGATCCGGCGTCTGATGGAAAGCCGCGGCTATTCCAGAGAGAAATCTCTTGGCATTATCCGAAACCAGGTATCTGATCAGGTTTTCAGAGAACACACGGATTATGTGATCGAAAACAACGGAGATCTTTCAGATACCCGGAGACAGATCAGAGAAGGGATAGAGAGAAATGAGACTTTGTAGTATTGCCAGCGGAAGCAGTGGCAACTGTATCTATGTGGGCTCTGAGGAGGCACATGTCCTGGTAGATGTGGGAATCAGCGGGAAAAATATCGAGAAAGGCCTGAATACCCTTGACCTTACCGGAAAAGATGTGGACGGAATCCTGATCACCCATGAACATTCCGACCATATCAAGGGCCTGGGAGTGATCTCCAGAAAATACGGAATTCCCATTTACGCCACAGGCGGGACTGCAGACGCCATGCTTCGGATGAAATCCCTTGGAAAAATGCCGGAGGGGCTGATCCACGAGATCCGGGAAGATGAGCCGTTTGAGATTAAAGACCTGACAGTAAATCCTTTTACCATTTCCCATGATGCGGCACAGCCGGTAGGTTACCGCCTGGAATGCGGAGAACATTCGGTGGGAATTGCCACAGATCTTGGAAAATATAATGATTACATTGTAAAAAATCTGGAGAATCTGGATGCGGTGCTTCTGGAAGCCAACCATGATATCCGTATGCTCCAGGTTGGAAAATACCCTTATTATCTGAAACAGAGAATCCTGGGAGACAGAGGCCATCTTTCCAACGAGAATGCAGGCCGCCTGCTTTGTAGGATTCTCCATGATAATCTGAAAGCTGTTTTTCTCGGCCATTTAAGCCGGGAAAACAACTACGAAGAACTTGCCTATGAGACTGTTTGCTCGGAGGTAACGCTTGGTGACAACCCGTATCGTTCCAGGGATTTTAAGATCCAGGTAGCGAAGAGGGATCACATATCAGAAATAATCACAGTGTAGAAAGGAAAAAACGATGAAGAAGACAATTATCACAGTAGTAGGAAATGACACAGTAGGAATTATCGCAAAGGTTTGTACATACCTTGCAGAGAATCAGGTTAACATTCTGGATATTTCTCAGACCATCGTTCAGGGGTACTTCAACATGATGATGATCGCAGACACAGCAAAATGTGAAAAAGATGGCGGCACACTTGCAAAAGAGCTGGAAAATCTTGGCAAAGAGATCGGCGTTGTGATCCACTGCCAGCATGAAGATATTTTTAACATGATGCATCGAGTATAATAAAATAACGGTATACCGTTATTTAACCTATAAACTGTGAAGCAGTTTATGGGCTATGAGCAAGTAGCGAAGCGGATTGCGAATATCCGCTTGACCATCAATCATCAGGGAGAAAATAAAATGATCAATATTTTTGAGGTAAACGAGACAAATAAAATGATCGAACAGGAGAATCTGGATGTGCGTACCATTACCATGGGTATCAGCCTTTTAGACTGTATCGATCCTGACCTGGATGCACTGAATCAGAAAATATATGAGAAGATCACCACAAAAGCCAGAAACCTGGTAGCTACCGGTGATGAGATTGCAACCGAGTACGGGATCCCGGTTGTAAATAAACGAATTTCCGTAACACCGATCGCTCTGGTTGGTGGAGCCGCATGTAAGAAACCGGAAGATTTTGTGACCATCGCAAGAACACTGGATAAATGTGCCAAGGAAGTTGGAGTGAACTTTATCGGCGGATATTCCGCACTGGTAAGTAAGGGAATGACTCCGGCAGAGGAACTTCTCATCCGCTCCATCCCGCAGGCAATGGCAGAGACAGAGCGTGTCTGCAGTTCTGTAAACGTTGGTTCCACCAAGACCGGTATTAACATGGATGCCGTAAAACTGATGGGCGAGATCGTCCTTGCAACCGCAGAGGCAACCAAAGAGCAGGATTCCCTTGGCTGTGCCAAACTTGTAGTGTTCTGCAACGCACCGGATGACAACCCGTTTATGGCAGGCGCTTTCCACGGTGTTACAGAGGCAGACTGCATCATCAATGTAGGTGTCAGCGGCCCTGGCGTTGTAAAAAAAGCCCTGGAGCAGGTTCGTGGAGAGGATTTCGGAACACTTTGCGAGATGATCAAACGTACCGCATTTAAGGTAACACGAGTTGGACAGCTGGTTGCACGTGAGGCATCCAGACGTCTGGATGTGCCGTTTGGTATTGTGGATCTTTCTCTTGCACCGACACCGGCCATCGGTGATTCCGTAGCGGAGATCCTGGAGGAGATCGGTCTTGAGAGAGCCGGCGCACCGGGAACAACTGCAGCACTTGCCCTTCTTAATGACCAGGTGAAAAAAGGCGGTGTTATGGCAGCAGCAGCTGTAGGAGGCTTAAGCGGTGCCTTTATTCCGGTCAGTGAGGATCAGGGAATGATCGATGCGGTAAACGAAGGAGCTCTTACTCTTGAAAAACTGGAAGCTATGACCTGCGTATGCTCGGTCGGCCTGGATATGATCGCAGTTCCGGGAGATACCAAAGCTACCACACTGGCAGGTATCATTGCAGATGAGTCTGCCATCGGTATGGTAAACCAGAAGACAACTGCAGTACGTCTGATCCCGGTAATTGGCAAAGGCGTAGGCGAAACTGTTGAGTTTGGCGGACTTCTTGGCTATGCACCGATCATGCCGGTAAATTCCTTCTCCTGCGATGCGTTTGTACAGAGAGGTGGAAGAATCCCGGCACCGATCCACAGCTTTAAGAACTAAGGTACTGTTTACTTTATGACCGGCAACACGTTTCGCGATGCACAGAATTTCTGAAATTAATTTCATTTCGGGGTTGACAGACTCACGTTGATGTGCTAAAGTAAACACAACTTAAAAAACAAACCAGTGAGAAAGAGAAGTAAACATTTCAGGAAGCTTCGCAGAGAGCGGTGATGGTGGGAATCCGCAGGGGACCAGATGTTGAATGGACTTTCGAGGGCGGCCCGAACTATTTATCTGTACAGTAGGCGCCGACGGGAACCGAACCCGTTATCAATGAGGAGTGTATGTTAGTACACCGGAAAGTGGACGATTCGTCAATTTGAGTGGTACCGCGATAATAAAGAACTTTTATTACCGTCTCAAGCATAATATAAGCTTGAGACGGTTTTTGTGTTACAGGAAAAAGAAATTCTGTTGCATAAAAGTTGTTCCGGAAAAGCAGACCGCAGGGTGTACAAAAAGTAATCATAAGCGGAAATAAGAAGGGAGAACAAAATTATGAAAAAAAGAATGTTAGTAATCGCAGCAGCAGTAGCAGCAACAAGTATGATGATGGCCAGCCCGGTTATGGCAGAGGATTTTAAAGTCGGTATCTGCAATTATGTAGATGATGCTTCCCTGAATCAGATCGTAGACAATATCCAGTCCCGTCTGGAAGAGATCGGCAAAGAAAAAGGTATCACATTTGATGTATCCTATGATAACTGCAATGCAGATGCCAGTGTTATGGAACAGATCATTTCCGATTTCCAGGCAGATAACGTTGACCTGATGGTAGGTGTGGCTACACCGGTGGCAATGCGTATGCAGTCTGCTACAGAGGGAAGTGATACACCGGTTGTTTTCTCCGCAGTATCCGATCCGGTTGGCTCCGGCCTTGTAGATTCTCTGGATGCTCCTGGAGCAAATATTACAGGAACCAGTGATTATCTGGATACTTCTTCTATCATGAAACTGATCCAGGCACAGAATCCGGATGTAAAGAAAATCGGTCTTCTTTATGATGTAGGACAGGACTCCTCCACAACAGCGATCCAGGAAGCAAAAGATTACCTGGATGAGCAGGGAATCGAATATGTAGAACGTACCGGAACGACTACCGATGAAGTCCAGCTTGCGGCAGATGCACTGATCGCAGATGGTGTGGATGCCGTATTTACACCTACAGACAATACCATCATGACAGCAGAGCTTTCTATTTATGAGAAATTTATTGACGCAGGAATCCCTCACTACACAGGTGCTGACTCCTTTGCATTAAATGGTGCTTTTGTAGGATATGGTGTTGATTATGCAAATCTTGGACAGAAAACAGCCGATATGATCGCAGATATCCTGGTAGATAACGCAGATCCGGCCAAAACCGCTGTGGAAACATTTGATAATGGTACTGCAACAGTTAATACAGAAACCTGCAAAGAACTTGGTCTTGATTTTGATACCGTAAAGAAAGCATTTGAGCCGCTCTGCACACAGGTAAATGAGATCACAACCGCAGAGAGCTTCGATGAAGTAGACGCAAAATAAATAACCGTTCACCTTGTAGAACAGTTATGAAATAAATCCAATTGGAGGAAATCACTGTGACGATTGCAACTATGTTCTCCCTCGGGGAGACTGCTCTGAAGCTTGGACTGATCTGTTCCCTGACAGTTCTTGCTCTGTTTCTTAGTTATTCTATGCTGAATGTCTGCGACCTTTCTACAGATGGCTGCTTTACTTTTGGAGCCGCTGTAGGAGCCGTAGTAGCTGTAAGCGGACATCCGTTTCTGTCCATAGTGGCAGCTATGGCAGCAGGTGTTACGTCGGGATTTGTAACTGCCATCTTGCAGACAAAGCTGGGAGTAGACAGCCTGCTTGCAGGTATCATTGTAAATACGGCCTTATATTCCGTAAATATTGCGGTCATGGGAGGCTCTTCTCTCATTAATATGAACCGGACAACCACGGTATTTACCATGATGAAGGATGCACTTGCAGGTACACCTTTAAAAGGCAGAGAAGATATTATCATTGCAGCCATCGCAGTGATCCTTGTGATCGTATTTCTGGTATTTTTCCTGAGAACAAGACTTGGTCTTGCAATCCGGGCAACCGGAAATAATTCCGATATGGTAAAATCTTCCTCCATCAATCCGGTCTTTACAACTGTGATCGGCCTTTGTGTGGCAAATGCATTTACCGCACTTTCCGGATGCCTTCTGTCCCAGTCACAGAAATCCGTAGATATCAACATCGGACAGGGTATGGTCACCATCGCACTGGCATCTCTGCTGATCGGAGGTACTCTTCTTGGTCATGGAGGAATTTTTGTAAGGGCGGTAGGAATGGTGCTTGGTTCCTTTATCTTCCGCCTTGTGTACACCATTGCACTTCGTTTCAATATGCCGGCGTTTATGCTGAAACTGGTATCTTCTGTGATCGTTGTTCTTGCAATTTCCGGTCCATATCTTAAGAAACAGTGGCCGCAGATCCGAAGAAGAATGACTCATACAAAAGGAGGCAGATGATCCATGTTAAAAATCAGCCATATTTCAAAAACATTTAATCCGGGAACTGTAAACGAAAAAAAGGCAATCGAAGATCTTTCCCTGGAACTGAAAAAAGGCGACTTTGCTACGATCATCGGTTCCAATGGTGCGGGAAAATCAACACTTTTCAACGCAATCTGCGGTGATTTCCTTACAGATGCAGGCTCTATCGAGCTGGACGGCAGGGATATCACATTTATGCCGCAGCACGCACGTGCAAAAGAAATCGGCCGTCTTTATCAGGACCCGATGCGCGGAACTGCTCCGGGTATGACGATCGAAGAGAATCTTGCGCTTGCAGCCGGGAAGGGCGGATGGCTTTCCCACACAACCCGGCAGGAAAAAGAACGTTTTCGTGAGGAACTGAAGAAACTGGACATCGGCCTGGAAGAGCGGATGAGTCATCCGGTAGGACTTCTTTCCGGTGGGCAGAGACAGGCCTTGACACTTCTGATGGCGACCATGAACCCGCCGAAACTGCTTCTTCTGGATGAGCATACTGCAGCACTTGACCCGGGAACTGCAGAGAAAGTCCTGAATCTCACAAAACGGATCGTGGAAGAACATCAGCTGACCTGTCTGATGATCACACACAATATGCAGTCAGCAATTGATCTTGGAAACCGTATTTTGATGATGGATTCCGGTAATATCGTACTGGATATCGGAGGAGAAGAGAAAAAGAACATGACTGTGGACGGTCTTCTTGAGAAGTTTAAGACAGGAGCCGGCAAGGCCTTGGATAATGACCGTATTCTTTTGTCGGAATAATGAATGATAAGTAGAAGAGCCATCACTATCTGAAACAGGTGGTGGTTCTTTTTTTGTGGAAAATTCTTGAGTATATCACGTTACCGTGGTAAAATAAATGAAATCGCTTTGTGATTTTATTTATGAGCAAGTAGCGAAGCGGATTGCGAATATCCGATTAACTTTATTATGGAAGAGGGATGAATGATATGCAGTTTTCAAAAAGACTGGACCGATTTGGGGATGAAATTTTTGCTGCTCTGAACAACCGGCGCATGGAGCTGGAAGCCCAGGGCATGAAGATCTATAACATGAGTGTGGGAACCCCGGATTTTAAAACTCCGGAATACATCAAAAAAGCCGTAGCGGAAGCGGCCATGGATGACAACAACTGGAAGTACAGCCTCCGGGATCTGCCGGAGCTTCTGGAAGCAGTCTGTACTTATTATAAAAAACGTTTTGATGTGGAACTGACACCGGATATGGTAATGACCGTTTATGGAAGCCAGGAAGGAATGGGACATCTCGGCATGGCCCTCTGTGACGAAGGAGATACCGTCCTTCTTCCGGACCCGTGCTATCCGGTATTTGCAGCAGGAAGCCTGATGGCCGGAGCGGTTCCTTACTACTATCCACTGGTTGCGGAACATGACTTTCTCCCCTATGTAAAGGGAATCCCGGAAGAAGTGGCAAAAAAGGCCAAATACATGGTGGTATCCCTTCCGTCCAATCCGGTAGGAAGTATAGCCACACCAGGACTTTACGAAGAAATCGTGGAATTTGCGAAAAAATATGATATTCTCATTATTCATGATAATGCATACAGCGATATTATCTTTGACGGAGCATTTGGAGGAAGCTTCCTTGCAACACCAGGGGCAAAAGAGATCGGAGTGGAGTTCTTCAGCCTTTCCAAATCCTTCAATGTTACCGGTGCAAGGCTCAGCTTTCTGGTAGGTCGGCCGGACGTGATCGCAGCACTTCGCAAGCTGAGAAGCCAGATTGATTTCGGCATGTTCCTGCCACTTCAGAAAGCCGCTGTTGCAGCACTTGAGGGACCGCTGGACAGCGTAAAAGAACAGTGTCAGATGTACGAGGAGAGAAGAGATGCCCTCTGCCAGGGACTTCGCGACATTGGCTGGGAACTTCCAAATGGAAAAGGTACCATGTTCGTCTGGGCAAAGATCCCGGGTGGCCGCACGGACAGCATGGCATTTTGTATGGAACTGATGGAAAAAGCCGGCGTCATCGTAACACCGGGAGCAAGCTTCGGTCCTCACGGAGAAGGCTACGTACGTTTCGCTCTGGTACTTCCGCCGGAGAAGATCCGGGAAGCAGTGGAAGCGATTGGGAACAGCGGAATTACCGTTACAAAATGATCCGCGGTGACTTCTGAAATTCATGGATAAACGGCTGGCCTGTTTTCCGGCAGAGAAGCATCTCATAAAGACCGGAAGCTTTGCAGGTTTTTTGGAAAATATCCAATCCGTCTTTATCAAGAACAGAAGAAGCATCGGCAGATTTGGTCAGGAGAGGAATGGAAGCATTTCGTTTGATCTGGCCAAGGAGTGGCGTACTGTTTTTGCAAAAACCAAGTACCTGGGCATAGGGGATATGTCCGGGTGCTTTTTCTTTCAGATCAAGAAAGATTCGGACAAGACCACGGCAGATGGCGGAGCGGGTGATATCTCTGGTTTTCAGAAGATCCGCAAACTGGGAAAAACTTTCATACTGGTTCCGGTATTTTAAGATCCGGCGGATCAATGCATCGGAAAGATCCGGATACTGACGCAGCGTTTCTTCCGTTTCCAGAAGAAGCTTATAGTGCAGAGGAAGATCCAGAGTTGTTTCCGAAAGCCAGCAGCCCTTTTTAAGCGCAGAGGAAAAAACCGGAAATGCCGCAGCCGGAATAAAACGGGAAAAATCCATGGCGTCCTTTTTGGCGGAAAGAAGTTCCCGGATACCGGAAGCAGACGGGAAAAAATCTCCGGAAACATCCGAGAGATCCGCATCGTGATACCCACTTCCTTTTCGGAGAAGCGCATGGGGACGGATGGAGCTGTTCTGGCGCAGCAGGGCTTTGCAGTATTCAATACCAAGAATATTGTTGGGCGAAGAAAGGATAGAATCCATCTGCTCCGGAAAAATAAAATGTCCGTCACCGGAAGACACATCAGAGATGGCAGATTTTGCAACATAACTTGTCAGCGCACGGCTTCTTGCCAGAGGAAAACTCATTCCGTCACGCAGGTTTTTCTGAAGAAAATCTCTGTATACAGGCGGTTCCGCAACAAGAATACGAGCTGTTTCCATAAGGATCTCCGTATCGCCGCATTCGCTTCCAAAACAAAGTTCATCTACGCACCCAAGTCCATCCAGAAGACTTACGCCGCCTGCGGCAAAGCCCTCCGCACTGGCAGTGGAAACCTGGATGGGAAGCTCCAGGACAAGATCGGCACCGCCAAGAAGAGCCATCTCCGCCCGGAGATATTTTTCCATAAGCGCAGGTGCGCCTCTCTGCACAAAATCTCCGCTCATGGCGACGATCACATAATCAGCACCAAGAGTTTCTCTGACATAACGGATCTGATATTCATGCCCCCTGTGAAAAGGATTGTATTCTGCAATAATTCCAACAACTTTCATATAAAAAACCTGCCATTTCTGAAAAGTTAAATTTTACTCAGAGCCTTACCACGAGACAGACTGCATATACCTGCCTGGCACTGCGTTTTTCCGTAATGAAGCTATTCTAACATAAGCACTGCAAAAAGTTAAGTCATACATAATCCACTTCGCAGCCAGCCCGTAAATTGCACCTCAAAAAATACGCCGCACATCCATTTTCTGACAATGAAAAGCTTGAAATACAAAGTGTAAGGAGGTATAATAAACACAGTGTAGTGCCCGAACAGACACTAGCGTTTTTGTTACATCAAGAAAGGAGCCATTTAATCATGGGATTTGTTGAACTGCTTAAAAAAAGAGCAAAAGAAAGCGTAAAAACAATTGTACTGCCAGAGACAGAGGATATGAGAACTCTTGAGGCAACTGACAAGATTCTGAAAGAGGGAGTTGCCAAGATCATCCTTATCGGTAACGAGGAAGAAATCAATAAGAAAGCAGCAGAAGGCGGCTTTGATATTTCCGGCGCACAGATCGTAGATCCGGAGACATCTGACAGAACTCAGGCATACATTGATAAATTCGTAGAGCTGAGAGCCAAGAAAGGAATGACACCTGAGAAAGCAAAAGAGATCCTTCATACTCAGTACCCATACTATGGCGTAATGATGGTTAAAATGGGTGATGCAGACGGTATGGTATCCGGTGCATGCCACTCTACAGCAGATACACTTCGTCCATGCCTTCAGATCCTGAAGACAAAACCGGGAACCAAGCTTGTATCCGCATTCTTCCTGATCGTAGTTCCGGATTGCGAGTATGGTGCAAACGGTGCATTCGTATTTGCGGATTCCGGTCTGAACCAGAACCCGACTCCGGATGAACTTTCCGCAATCGCAGCATCTTCCGCTGAGTCCTTCAAGCTTCTTGTTCAGGAGGAGCCGATGGTAGCTATGCTTTCCCACTCCACCAAGGGAAGTGCAAAACATCCTGACGTAGATAAGATGGTAGAGGCTACCAGAATCGCCAAAGAGGAGCATCCGGAGCTTAAACTTGACGGAGAGTTCCAGCTTGACGCTGCTATCGTTCCAAGCGTAGGCGCATCCAAAGCACCTGGAAGCGAAGTAGCAGGTAAAGCAAATGTCCTTATCTTCCCAGACCTTGATGCAGGTAACATCGGATACAAGCTTGCTCAGCGTCTTGGTAAAGCAGAAGCATACGGACCTGTTACACAGGGTATCGCGAAACCTGTAAACGACCTGTCCCGCGGATGCTCTGCAGATGATATCGTAGGTGTTGTAGCGATCACAGCAGTACAGTGCCAGGCAGAGGATAAATAATCCGGTTATCATCCTTACATATCATGTTAGGGGCAAAACATCTTTTGCCCCTAACCTTATATTATAAAAAATCAGGAGAGTAAATATCATGAACGTATTGGTTATCAACTGTGGAAGTTCTTCATTAAAATATCAGTTAATCAACTCCGATACAGAGGCAGTCCTTGCAAAAGGTCTCTGCGAGAGAATCGGTATCGACGGAAGACTGGTATACCAGAAAGCCGGCTGTGACAAGGAGATCACAGAGGCAGCTATGCCAACACATAAAGAGGCAATCCAGATGGTACTGGATGCACTTACCAACGACAAGACAGGCGCAATCGGAAGCCTGAAAGAAGTTAACGCGATCGGACACCGTGTCGTACACGGCGGTGAGAAATTCGCTTCCTCCGCAGTGATCACAGATGAGATGATCAAAGCCGTAGAAGAGTGCAACGATCTTGCACCGCTTCACAACCCGGCAAACCTGATCGGTATCCGCGTATGTGCAGACCTTATGCCAGGTGTACCACAGGTAGCAGTATTTGATACCGCTTTCCATCAGACAATGCCGGCTAAGGCTTATCTCTACGGACTTCCGCTTGACTTCTACAAGAAATATAAAGTAAGAAGATACGGTTTCCACGGAACATCCCACAGCTTTGTATCCAAGAGAGCTGTTGAGTTCCTTGGCCTTGACAAAGACAACTCCAAAGTTATCGTTTGCCACCTTGGAAACGGATCTTCCATCAGCGCTGTTGTAAACGGTAAATGTGTAGATACCACAATGGGTCTTACACCACTGGAAGGTGTTGTTATGGGAACACGTTCCGGTAACATCGATCCGGCTATCATGGAGTTCATCGCCAAGAAAGAGAACCTTGATATCGAGGGCGTTATGAACGTACTCAACAAGAAATCCGGTCTTCTCGGACTTTCCGGCGGACTTTCCAGCGACTTCCGTGACCTTAACGAGGCAGCTGAGGGTGGAAACGAAGATGCAGCAAACGCAATCGACGTTCTCTGCTACGGTATCGCTAAATTCGTAGGCGGATATGTTGCAGCAATGAACGGTGTTGACGCGATCGTCTTCACAGCAGGTATTGGCGAGAACGCAATCCCGGTACGTGAGAAAGTTGTAAGCTATCTTGGATATCTTGGTGTAACACTTGACAAAGATGCAAACGGACATCGTGGCGAGGAGATCGTAATCTCCACACCGGATTCCAAAGTAAAAGTTGCAGTTATCCCGACAAATGAGGAGCTTGCAATCTGCCGTGAGACTGTAGCGTTGGTATAATCAGCCGTTTCAGCACTGGCACAGATGGTATAGAACCGTTCGGGCATAGCCGGAGATCAGGCAGAATATTACTGCGAACCAGCAGTATACATTCGGGGGCGGACAGTTAAAAGTCCACCCCCGAAATTTACCCCGAATTTCCGATTAAGCCAACAGTAACAAAAAATTAAAAAAATGTAATATTTTCCCGAAAATAGCGTTGACAAATCACAAGACCATATGTATAATGGATTGAGTGTGGATAGGAGAGACTTATGCAGATTCATTTATTAGACATTTCTTCCTGTGATGGCAAGACGATCCAGGAATCAGTTGTTCCTGAACTGGAGAAGATTGATTTTCAGATGGGAAGTTTCCCGGTACTTGCGAAAGAACCGGTAGAGCTTACGATCACCAATACCGGTGACAAGGTTCTTGAACTTACAGGAACCGGTAAGATTACAGTTGGAATCCCTTGTGACCGCTGTCTTGAGACAGTAGCCGTAGAGATATCACTGGAATTTAAGAAGAAGCTTGATATGAAGCTTTCTGATGAAGAGCGTGTCAATGATCTGGATGAAAGCAGCTATCTCACAGGTATGAACCTGGATGTGGACCGGTTGGTCTATCTTGAGGTATTGATATGCTGGCCTTTGAAGGTCTTATGTAAAGAAGACTGTAAAGGTATCTGCAGCCGCTGCGGGAAGAACCTGAACGAAGGTCCCTGCGGATGCAAGGAGGAGCCTAAGGATCCCCGCATGGCAGCTATCAGTGATATATTCAGTAAATTTAAGGAGGTGTAACCTATGTCCATTTGTCCTAAGAACAAATCTTCCAAAGCTAGACGTGACAAGAGAAGAGCGAACTGGAAAATGAGCGCTATGAACCTTGTTAAATGTAGCAAATGTGGAGCACTTATGATGCCACACAGAGTTTGCAAAGCTTGCGGAAGCTACAATAAGAAGGAAATCATCAAAGTTGAGGACTAATTTTGATTGGTCAGTCAATATATGATGCAGAAAAGAGTCTGGTATGCTGAGATAAGTATACCGGCTTTTTTTATACTCTGAGGGGAAATAAAAATATGAAAGAGAACAAAAATCAGAAAAATACCGCCGTAAACCAGATCACAGAGGGCGTGATCTGGAAACAGCTTCTGTTTTTCTTTTTTCCGATCTTGTTTGGAACTCTGTTCCAGCAGATTTATAATACCGCCGATACGGTTGTGGTAGGCCGTTTTGTGGGAAAAGAAGCGCTGGCTGCAGTCGGTGGTTCGTCCAGCATGATTGTGAATCTGATTGTAGGATTTTTTGTGGGCCTATGTTCTGGTGCGGCTGTGGTGATTTCACAGTTCTACGGCGCAAAAGACCACAAAAATCTCAAAAAAGCGCTTCACACATCCATGATTTTTTGTCTGGCAGCCAGCATAATTGTGGGAACAGCAGGATTTATCCTGGCAGAGCCGATCCTTCACCTGATGAAAACACCGGCAGAAGTAATTCCGGATTCTGTACTGTACCTGCATATCTATTTTGCGGGAACTTTTTTCAATCTGGTTTACAACATGGTATCCAGTATCTTAAGGGCAGTAGGAGACTCCAAAAGACCCCTTTATGTGCTGATCATCACCTGCCTTTTGAATATTCTTCTGGATGTTGTGTTTGTTGTAATCTTCCATATGGGAGTTCTTGGCGTTGCACTTGCAACAGTCAGCTGTCAGGCAGTCAGTGCCATTCTTGTAACCTGGTTTTTGATGCGGGCAGAAGATATTTACCGTCTGGAATTCCATGAGATCCGTTTTGATCTCCGGTCTCTTGGAGCAGTTTTAAGGATTGGACTTCCAGCAGGACTGGAATCTGTGATGTACAACATTGCCAATCTTACTATTCAGATTTTTGTCAATGAGCTGGGAACGGATACCGTGGCAGCCTGGGGAACCCTGGGAAAAATTGACGCGGTATTCTGGATGGTCTGCAATGCCTTTGCTATCTCAATTACCACCTTTGTGGGACAGAACTACGGTGCCGGAAAATACCACCGCATGCGAAAAAGCGTCCGTGTCTGTATGGCAATGGCATATATTACCGCATTTATTGTAAGTGGTGCAATTGTTCTGTTTGCGGGATCAATTTACCGCCTATTTACCACAGATCAGACAGTGGTGAAAATTGGAGTCCATATGATCCGGTTTCTGATCCCATCGTATGCGCTTTATGTTGTGATCGGAATTCTGTCCGGCGCCCTGCGTGGTGCCGGAAGAGTTCTGATCCCCATGATTCTGACATGCGGAGGCGTCTGCATGATCCGGATTATCTGGCTGTTTGCCTTTGTAAAATCCCATCCCGGAATTAACAGCATTATGCTCAGCTATCCGGTGTCCTGGGTAATTACTGCGGTGCTGTTTGTCATTTACTATTTCCGGCGTTTTCCCGGTATACAAAAAAAGAAATAACCATATAAAAAGGGTGCTGATTCTGCGTGATAGCAGTGATTGGCACCTTTGTTTTTCTCGGAAAATGTCGATTTATTACGAATTGATTTCATTGCCTGAAAAGAGAAAAAGCGGTATTCTGGACGCATATAGATGGATATTTAAAACAGCACAAAAGGGGATGAATCACATGCACAATCTGCGAAAAACAATAAGATATGGGATTTTATCAATACTTGGAGTGATTGTTATGGGGATCTGCATGAGGTACGCCATAAAAACGGCAATGGCAGCAATCACAGCCCTGACGGTGGGAATCCGAAACCGATCCGGAAAGCGGGGTGGCAGCCATAGAGAAGAAAAATAAGCTGTGGACTCTTATTTTCGGAATTACAGTGATTTTATCCATGACGGCATTTTTTCTGATGTACCGCATGAACAATGAATATACGGCCAGAGGAGAGCAGCCCATTCAGGGAATTCTCTGTCTGGATGAGGAAAAAGCAGCGGGGAAACTGCATTATCTGGCCAGAGAATGGCAGTATTTTCCGGGGAAACTTCTTACTCCAGATATGCTGAAAGAAAACACCGGATATTACAGCCGGTATATTTCCATTGGAGAATACGGAGGAATGGAACTGGGTGACAAAAATGCCTCTCCCTATGGCTGCGGAACCTATCGGATGATTCTGATTCTGCCGAAAAAAGAACAGACATGGGCTCTTTCTCTTAAGAAGGTCTTTTCCGCATACCGGATTTATATCAACGGAGAACTGGCAGGAGAAGTGGGAGATCCGGATGAAAAAACTTATAAAGAGCAGATTATGAACCGTGTTTTTACATTTCAGGGATCTGAAATGGCGGAAATTGTCATAGCAGTGGCAGACAAAAACCATGTCAAATCCGGAATTCAGTATATTCCGGTGTTCGGGTCCCCGGTTCAGATCAATATGCAGAGAGGATTGCGGGTACTTGGGAGCGGATTTGTCATGGCATTTTGTATTTGCGTCATGTTTGGAGTGCTTACAGTACATATCCGCACCAGGACATATCTGTCTCTTATGATTGATGTCTGGATTGTGGCAGCTTTTCTTCTGGAAATTTTTGTGGATATTCTTCCCTCAGCAGGAATTTTCTATGAAGCATCCTGGATCAGCGAAGCTGTCAAATGGGTTGCGGCGTTTTATATGCTGGTAAATACTTTCGGGGAAACTGACTGCGGATATGGGAAAATTGTTCTGGTGGGAACAACGGTTTACGCCTGTTCCCTTGCAGCAGATCGGATCTGGCCTCTTTACGAACCTATCATCGGAGGCCGGTTTCCGGAGACCGGAGGGATGGTACTGGCCATTGCGTTTGCCTGCGTGCTGTGGAGAGATCTTTCAGAAGCGTACAAAATCCGTCTCACCTATGAGATATACAGCAAACAGACAGAACTGCGTCTGCTTGCTCAGAAAAAACATTACGAAAAACTGAAAGCGCAGATGGATGAAACCAGCCGTGTCCGTCATGATATGCGGCAACATCTCCGGGTGCTGGCTGCCCTTCTGGAACAGAAACAGTATGAGGAAATGCAGACGTATCTTTGCCGGTATACAAGGGAGTTTCAGGAGAGGCTTACATATCAGACCTACTGTAAAAATCAGGTAACCGATGCAATTCTTCATTATTATGAGGAGATCTGCCGGGAAAAAAGAATCTCTTTTCAGTGCCAGGTGGAGGCACCGGAGAATACAGGAATCGAAGATACAGACTTCTGCCGGCTTTTTGGAAATCTGCTGGAAAACGCAGTTGAGGCAGCCGAAAGGTGCCCGGATGGCAGCCCGAGATTTATCCGGGTACAGATCCGGGCCAGAAATAATAAACTGCTGATCGAAGAAGAAAATAGTTGTACAGGTTCTCTTCGAAGAGGCAGGGACGGAATTTTCTCCGGAAAACATTCCGGACAGGGAATCGGAACCGCATCCATCTCGGAGATTGCGGCACGTTATGGTGGTCTTGCAGACTTTCAGGACCATAATGGGATTTTTAAGGCAGAGATTTTCCTTCGCCTGACGAAAAAAGATACTGAAGATAAGCTTTTCGGATAGCGGCAGAACCACGTTTCCGGATTTGGACAGTTTCTCCGTTATCCAGAAGGAATCCGTCGTCGGTGGCTTCCAGGATGCGGTCCATATTTACCATACATCCACGGTAACAGGAGAGAAAATTGTGGCAGTCACGGATCTGCTCCTCAAATTTATGGAATGTAAGGTAAGAACGCAGCGGGCCGGCATCTGTATGCAGGCAGACGGCATTGCGGAATGTATCTGCATACAGAATGCTGTGCAGCGGCACACGCACAGGAACACGGTCAGAAATAATTTCGATATATCGTGCATGAAGAGCCTCTTTCAGACGAAAAGAATCCAGAATCTGACACAGCTTTTCCGGCTGAAAAGGTTTCAGAAGATAGTAGGCGGCATTTACGTCGTAGCTTTCCACCGCAAATTCACTGCTGGTAGTCACAAAAACAAGAATGCAGTCATCAGACTGATTTCGGATTCTTCTGGCTGCCTCCATGCCGGTAATGCCATCCATATAGATATCCAGAAACAGGATCTGGAAATTTCCGGGCCGGTAATCGTCAAAGAAAGCCTCCGCACTGGAAAAGTACCGGATTTCCGTGGGAATCTGTCTGTTTTCAAAATAAGAAGTAATAATGCGTTTCAGCTGTTCTGCGTCCGATGCAATGTCATCAATAATAGCAATATTCAAAATCTGTAACCTCCGGAGAAATAAGTGTAAAGGTAGTATAGCATAACTTTTCGGAATGTCCAGAGGCAGTTTACGATTTTACATAAGTTTTACGGGGGAGATTTTGTAGAGAAATGTCGTAAGATCTCATATTCTCTCAAAATCATTAGTAAATTCTGGAAAAAGAGTGCAAGATATCATGGAAAACGTCATTTCGTCACAGGTTGGTTGTCATTTGCCGGGAAATTTTTTACAATGATGTCATCCAAAAAGAAAGGCGGTAGATATACGGAAAGTAAAAAAGAAACCTGGCGACATGAGAAACTGTCAACAAAAATCCAGACAAAATCCTTAAAAAAAACCTTACAACAACGGCTGTATTTCAGAGCATGAAACGCAGCCGTTTTCCCCGTTCCCAAAATACATGCTTCTTGACGGAAAGCAGGAAATTCGTTATTATTCGTTGTAGAGTGAAAAAGCCAATGCGGATATCTTTATCTGCAGGAACTTACGAAAAAAGAAAATGGAGAAACACACATGAACATTCTTAATATAGAACATATCCACAAGATTTTTGGAGACAAGGTGATTTTTGACGATATTTCCTGTGGTATTGACCAGGGAGAAAAGATCGGGATCATCGGTGTCAACGGAACGGGAAAAACTACCCTGCTCCGGGTAATAGCAGGAGAAGAAGAACCGGATGAGGGCCAGGTGATCACCCAGAACGGGATCCGTATCAGCTGGCTTCCCCAGACTCCGGAATTTCCACAGCATATGACCATTCTGGACTATGTGGCAGAGGGTAAGTGGCAGAAAGACTGGAGTACAGAGAGCGAGGCACGCCGTATGCTGAACACTCTCGGAATTACAGATCAGAACAGCAATATGGACAATCTATCCGGCGGTGAGAAGAAGAGAGTGGCGCTGGCCAGAATGCTTTTAAACCCGGCAGACATCCTGATCCTGGATGAGCCCACCAACCACCTGGACGGGGAGATGGTTACCTGGCTGGAAGATTTCCTCAGGAATTTCCGTGGAACCGTGATCATGGTTACACATGACCGATACTTTCTGGATCGTGTAGCCAACCGTATCCTGGAGATCAGTCACGGGAAATTATATTCCTACGCAGGAGATTACTCCAGGTTTCTGGAATTGAAAGCCCAGAGAGAAGAGATGGAGCTTGCCAGCGACCGTAAACGCCGCAGTGTCCTTCGGATGGAACTGGAATGGGCGGCGAGAGGCTGCCGGGCCAGAAGTACCAAGCAGAGGGCAAGGCTTGACCGTCTGGAAGCACTGAAAGCAGGAAAAACTCCGGTAAAAGATCAGAATGTAGAGATGGACTCCGTGGAAACCCGTATGGGCAAAAAGACCGTAGAGTTCCATCACGTGAGTAAAGCCATAGAAGGCCGCCTTCTGATCAATGATTTTGATTATATTGTTCTAAGAGATCAGCGCCTTGGAATCATCGGCCCCAACGGCTGTGGAAAATCCACCCTCCTTAAGATGGTAGAAGGACTGGTTGCTCCGGATTCCGGAGAAATTCAGATCGGCGAAACCATCCGCATCGGATATCTCGCCCAGAACGTTCCGGATATGGATGGAAGACAGCGAGTGATCGATTATATTCGCGAAGTGGCAGAATATGTTCCGACGAAAGAAGGAAGAATCACCGCCTCCCAGATGCTGGAGAGATTTCTTTTTGACCCGGCCATGCAGTACACACCTGTAGAAAAACTTTCCGGAGGAGAGAAGAGAAGACTGTACCTTTTGAAAGTCTTGATGGAGGCACCGAACGTCCTGCTCCTGGATGAGCCAGGAAATGATCTGGATATCCCTACTATGACTATCCTGGAAGATTATCTGGATTCTTTTTCCGGTATTGTGATTACCGTATCTCATGACCGTTATTTCCTTGATAATGTAGTGAACCGCATTATGGCATTTGAAGGGGATGGACAGCTGGTACAGTATGAAGGCGGATACACCGATTACCTGGAGGCGAAAGCCAGAAAAGGACAGACTCTGGAAACACGTTCGGATATGGCAGGCAGCAGCCAGAACGAAACGCCGGAACCGGAAAAAAAGAAATCCTCTGCAGATACCTGGAAACAGAACCGGAAACAGAAGCTGAAATTTACGTATAAAGAACAGAAAGAATTCGAAACCATCGATGATGACATTGCGGCTCTGGAAGACCGTCTGGAACAGATCGATAAAGAAATGGCAGCCAATGCCACCAATGCCGGAAAACTCAGGGAGCTTTCCGAAGAACAGCAGGAAACCCAGCAGAAGCTGGATGAAAAAATGGACCGCTGGGTGTACTTAAACGACCTTGCGGAACAGATCGAGGCGCAGAAAGAATAAGATATATCAGCAGAGAGCTTATAGCATTTCGGGGAATACCGCTATAAGCTCTCTGTTTTCAACTGTTTTATTTTCAGGGTTTACGCGAAACGTATTGACTTCCCGGGCAGAATTTTAGTATCATAAGTAACGGTACATTTGTTTTGGTACTCTGCAGTGAAAATCCTTGTACCGCTGGGTCTGAGGATTTTCACTACAGTGTACCATATGCATTCCGAAAAGGTTTTCGGACAGAGAAAGGACAACATATGTCAGAAATGGTAAAAGTCGTTGTAGACGCAATGGGCGGTGACAATGCCCCTGTAGAGCCGGTAAAAGCAGCAGTAGAAGCCGTAAAAGAGAAACAGAATATCCAGGTCATCCTCACAGGACAGGAAGACGTGATCCAGGCAGAACTTCAGAAATACCCGGATTATCCGAAAGACAGAATCCGTGTAGTACACGCTTCCCAGGTGATCGAGACCGCGGAGCCTCCGGTAATGGCGATCCAGAAAAAGAAAGATTCCTCTATTGTAGTAGGTTTAAATCTTGTAAAAAAACAGGAAGCAGATGCCTTCGTATCTTCCGGAAGCACCGGAGCTGTTCTGGTAGGCGGCCAGGTGATCGTAGGCAGGATCAAAGGTATCCAGAGACCGCCTCTTGCCCCGCTGATCCCGACAGCCAAAGGCGTTTCCCTTCTGATCGACTGCGGAGCCAACGTAGACGCTAGACCGAATCATCTGGTACAGTTTGCACAGATGGGTTCCATCTATATGGAGAACGTGGTTGGTGTTAAGAAACCAAGAGTAGCCATCGTAAATAACGGTGCGGAGGAAGAAAAAGGAAATGCCCTGGTTAAAGCCACATTCCCTCTTTTAAAAGCATGCAAAGATATCAATTTCATCGGAAGCATTGAGGCAAGGGACATCCCGGCAGGATACGCAGATGTAGTTGTCTGCGAAGCATTTGTGGGAAATGTGATCCTCAAGCTTTATGAAGGCGTGGGAGCTACCATGGTATCCATGATCAAAAAAGGCATGATGACAAGCCTCCGAAGTAAAGTAGGAGCCCTGATGGTGAAACCGGCCCTCAAGGAAACCCTGAAAGCTTTTGACGCCAGTGAATATGGCGGAGCCCCGCTTCTTGGACTGAAAGGTCTGGTAGTAAAGAGTCACGGAAGCGCGAAGAGTGTGGAGATCCGCCATGCTATCTTCCAGTGCGAGCAGTTTAAGGAAGAAAAGATCAACGAAAAGATCGAAGAATTTATTGCAGCTGAACAGAAAGCACAGGCAGAAGCAAAAACCGAAGAAAAATAAAAAACAGAAATCAAAATACGGGGTACAGACAGATAAGTCCCGAAAGTATTACAGACAGAACAGGAGGCGAGCAGTCTTGGAACTGGAAATACTGAAAACAATCATCGAGAAAACTCTGGGAAAGACCATGGGTACCATTACCGAGAAAACTACGTTTGTAGATGATCTGGGAATTGATTCTCTGGATTTCTTTCAGATCCTCATTGATCTGGAAGAAACTTATGATATCCATATTGATCAGCAGGAAGCAGAAGAGATCGTTACCATAGGAGATGCAGTGGAGACTCTTCGCCGCGCAACGAAGGGAAAAAGAAATGGAAAATAATTTAAAAAAACTGGAACAGACCATCGGATATCAGTTTACCGCAAAATCTTTGCTGGAACAGGCAATGACACACAGCTCCTATGCCAATGAGAAACATCTTGGAAAACTTGGCTGCAACGAGCGTCTGGAATTCCTGGGTGACGCAGTGCTGGAACTGATCAGCAGTGACTTTCTGTACAAAAAATTCCGCAATAACCAGGAGGGAGAACTTACCAAAAAGCGCGCCAGCATGGTGTGCGAAAAGAGCCTTGCCTACTGTGCAAGAGAATTCGGCCTTCCGGAGTTCATTCTTCTTGGAAGAGGCGAAGAGATGATGGGCGGCCGGAAACGTGACTCCATCGTATCCGATGCTCTGGAATCCCTCATTGGAGCCATGTATCTGGACGGCGGTTTTGAACCGGCCCAGACATTTGTGCTGAAATTTATCCTCAATGACCTGGAAGATAAGAGGATTTTTTATGACAGCAAGACCGTACTGCAGGAGATGGTGCAGGAAGGTGGAAACCATCCGGTGGAATACCGTCTTCTGAAAGAAGAAGGACCGGATCACAGCAAGAGCTTTACCGTAGAAGCCCTGATCAACGGAGAGAGTATGGGAACCGGAACCGGCCATACCAAGAAAGCGGCAGAGCAGGCCGCAGCCCTTGAGGCGATCCGCAGGATCAAATAAACAGCAGGTGTCCAATGTATCTGAAAAATATAGAGGTGCAGGGATTCAAATCTTTTGCACAGAAAATCAATTTTGAATTTCATAACGGGATCACCGGTATTGTAGGGCCTAACGGCAGTGGAAAAAGCAACGTCGGCGATGCAGTCCGCTGGGTTCTGGGCGAGCAGAGTGCCAAGCAGCTGCGAGGCGGAAACATGCAGGACGTTATTTTTTCCGGAACAGAACTCAGGAAGCCCTTAAGCTTTGCATCCGTAGCCATTACTCTGGATAACAGCGACCATAAGCTTCCGGTGGATTTTGAGGAAGTGACCGTAACCAGAAGACTGTACCGCTCCGGGGAAAGTGAGTACCGCATCAACGGAAGCTCCTGCCGTCTGAAAGACATCAACGAGATGTTTTATGATACCGGTATCGGAAAAGAAGGCTATTCCATCATCGGCCAGGGCCAGATTGACAAGATCTTAAGTGGTAAACCGGAAGACCGCCGTGAGCTTTTTGATGAGGCAGCAGGAATCGTCAAGTTCAAAAGACGAAAGAACACTACCTTGAAAAAACTGGAAGAAGAACAGCAGAACCTGGTCCGTGTCACTGATATTTTAAGCGAGCTGACCAAACAGCTGGAACCTCTGGAACGCCAGTCTGAAACCGCGAAGATCTATCTGGCAAAAAGAGAAAGCTTAAAAGAACTGGATGTAAACATGTTCCTTCTGGAATATGAACACACCGGCAAGCTGATCAGAGAGCTGGAAGAAAAGACCAGAATCGCGGAAAATCAGTTACAGGAGGCAAAAGACGCCCACAGCCGAACCAAAGACGAGTATGAACGCCTGGAAAAATCTCTGGAAGAGCTGAACCAGCGTATGGATGCTCTCAGGGAGGAAAGCCGGGACCGTGCCATCCGCAAGCAGCAGCTTTCCGGTGAGATCAATGTCCTTCATGAACAGATCCTTGCAGGTGAGCAGAATGACAGCCATTATCGCAGCCGCCTTTTGGCCATTCAGGAAGACACGGAGAAAAAATCCGCAGACAGAGAGGAACTGGAAGAGCAGAGGGCAGATCTGCAGGCAAAGCTTCGCGAAGTCAGCAGAGAGCTTTCCGATGAACAGGAAAAACTGGATAACATCCAGAGCAACATCGAAGAATGTACCCAGGCAGTAGAAGATGGAAAAAACGAGATTATCGAAATCCTCAACTCCCGTGCCAACACCAAAGGTAAAGCGCAGCGTTTTGATGCCATGATGGAGCAGCTGGATATCCGGAAGGCCGGAATCAGCCAGAGAATGCTTTCTCTGAAAACTCAGGAAGAAGAGCAGCAGTCGGCCATCACTCAGGCAAAAAAAGAGTACGATACAATCACCGAATCCATTCAGGCCATCAGGGAAGAAGGAAGTAACCTCACAAAAGAGATCAAAGCCATCCAGGAAACCCTGAAACAGCAGAATACAGAGCTGGAAGAAAGCCAGAGAGCCTACCACAGAGAGGCTTCCCGTCTGGAATCCTTAAGGAATATTACGGAACGCTACGATGGCTATGGAAACAGCATCCGCCGCGTCATGGAGCAGAAAGACCATGTACCGGGCATCCGTGGCGTTGTGGCAGATATCATCCATGTGGAGAAAAACTACGAGATCGCCATTGAGACGGCACTTGGCGGAAGCATCCAGAATATTGTCACAGACAATGAACAGACTGCCAAGGAGATGATCGAATTCCTGAAGAAAAACCGGTACGGACGTGCTACGTTTCTTCCCTTAAACAGCATTTCCCAGAGAGGCGAGTTCACTCAGCGGGGAGCTTTAAACGAACCGGGAGCCATCGGTCTTGCAAGTGGTCTGGTAAGTGCAGACAAAGAGTACACAGGACTGATCGGCTATCTTCTTGGAAAGGTACTGGTTGTGGACAATATTGATCACGCCATTGCCATTGCCAGGAAATACCGCCACAGTATCCGGATGGTAACTCTGGAGGGCGAGTCCTTAAGCCCGGGTGGTTCCATGACAGGTGGAGCTTTTAAGAACAACAGCAATCTTCTCGGCCGCCGCCGTGAGATCGAAGAACTGGAAAAGAAAGTGAAAGAACTGGCGGCCAGGTACAACGAAATCCGTCAGTCCATGGAGGATAACCGCAGTAAACGAAACGAAATGCGGGATACCGTAAATTCCCTGCAGCAAAAATTCCAGGAACAGTCCATCGGGCAGAATACAGCCAGGATGAACATCGAGCAGCTGGAGAAAAAAGCAGAAGAAATCCGGGGCGGTTATGCAAGGATCGAGCGGGAACAGGAAGAAATCCGCCGTCAGACAAGAGAAATGCAGGCAGATAACGCTCAGATCACACAGGAACTGGAAACTTCCAAAAAGGACGAGGAAGAGCTGGAAACCTTCATCGAAACCCGCCAGAAAGAACTGGAAGACTGGAAAAAAGATGAGGCACAAACCCTGGAAACTCTGGAAAAGATCCGTCTGGACGCATCCGCATCCCAGCAGAAAGAAAGCTTCATAAAAGAAAACCTGAAACGACTGAAAGAAGAGATCGATGTTCTTTTAAAAGAAAAAGAAGAAATCCTGGATTCCCTGGAAAAAGGCAGCCAGGAAACAGCACAGAAAAGAAAAACCATCGAGAATGTCCGTGTAGAGATCGAGAGCTTTGCCGCAAAAGAAGAAGCATCCGAAAAACAGCTTGAAAAGCTGCAGCAGGAAAAAGAAGAAAGTACAAAGAGTCATAAAGAGTTCTTTGAAAAACGGGATGAGCTGTCCAATCAGATCAGTCTTCTGGATAAAGAATGTTTCCGTCTGAAAACCCAGGCGGAAAAGATCGAGGAAAACCGGGAAGCCCGTATTTCCTATATGTGGGAAGAATACGAGATTACCCCGAATAATGCGCTGCAGTACCGAAAAGAAGAACTTGGTGATCGCCATGTGATGAAACAGCAGATCCACAAATTAAAGGATGAGATCCGGGCCCTTGGTTCTGTCAATGTCAATGCCATTGAGGATTACAAGGAACTTCTGGAACGCCATACCTTCTTAAGCGGCCAGTACAACGATCTTCTGGAAGCGGAAAAAACGCTGGAACAGATCATTCAGGAGCTGGATGAGGGAATGCGGAAACAGTTCACCGAAAAATTCGGAGAGATCCAGAAAGAATTTGACAAGGCATTTAAGGAGCTGTTCGGCGGAGGCCGGGGAACTCTGGAACTTGCGGAAGACGAGGATATTCTGGAGGCAGGAATCAAAATTATTTCCCAGCCGCCCGGAAAAAAACTTCAGAACATGATGCAGCTTTCCGGTGGAGAGAAGGCACTGACAGCCATTGCCCTTCTTTTTGCCATCCAGAACCTGAAACCATCACCGTTCTGTCTTCTGGATGAGATCGAGGCAGCCCTGGATGACTCAAACGTAGGCCGTTTTGCAGGATATTTACAGAAGTTGACGAAGAACACACAATTTATTATAATAACACATAGACGTGGTACCATGAATGCTGCAGACCGCCTTTATGGAATTACCATGCAGGAAAAAGGGGTATCAACGCTGGTATCAGTAGACCTGGTAGAGAACCAGCTTACCCGGTAGCAGAGGGGATGAAACAGTATGGCAGAAGAAAAAAAAGGATTTTTTAAACGTCTGGTAAGCGGACTTACCAAAACGAGAGACAATATCGTTGCCGGATTTGATTCCATTTTCAGCGGTTTTTCCAGTATTGATGATGATTTTTACGAAGAGCTGGAAGAGATCCTGATCATGGGAGACATCGGCATTAACGCAACCACCTCCATTCTGGAGCACCTGAAGGAACAGGTGGCTGAACAGCATATCAAAGAGCCGTCCCAGTGCAAGCAGCTTCTGATCGACAGTATCAAGAAGCAGATGCAGGTGGAGAGCACAGAATATGAATTCGAGAACCGGAAATCCGTGATCCTGGTGATCGGTGTCAACGGAGTCGGTAAGACTACCTCCGTTGGTAAACTTGCCGGTAAACTGAAGGATCAGGGAAAGAAAGTAATCCTTGGTGCGGCAGATACGTTCCGTGCGGCAGCAGGAGAACAGCTGACACAGTGGGCTAACCGTGCAGGTGTTGAGATCATCGGCGGACAGGACGGTGCAGACCCGGCATCGGTTGTCTATGATGCGGTGGCAGCAGCCAAGGCCAGAAATGCGGATGTTCTGATCTGCGACACAGCAGGAAGACTTCACAATAAGAAGAACCTTATGGAGGAGCTTCGCAAAATTTACCGTATTCTGGAACGTGAGTACCCGGAAGCATATCTGGAAACTCTGGTAGTCCTTGACGGAACCACCGGCCAGAACGCGCTTTCTCAGGCAAGACAGTTTGCCGAGGTAGCCAACGTTACCGGAATTATCCTTACCAAACTTGATGGTACAGCCAAGGGTGGAATCGCCGTAGCGATCCAGTCCGAGCTTGATATACCAGTAAAATACATCGGAGTAGGCGAGAGCATCGATGACTTGCAGAAATTCGACGCAGACGCATTTGTAAACGCCCTCTTTGACGTAGAAGAAAGGAGCTAATTATGCTTACATTAGAAAGCTTTGAAGAAGCGGCAGCAAAAGTAAAAGAAGTGACACAGGAAACAAAGCTGATATACAGCAGCTATTTCTCTGATATGACAGGAAACAAGGTTTACCTGAAACCGGAGAATATGCAGCGCACCGGTGCATATAAAGTACGTGGCGCATATTACAAGATCAGCACACTTTCTGACGAAGAGAGAAACAAAGGACTGATTACCGCATCTGCCGGAAATCATGCACAGGGTGTTGCCTATGCTGCACATAAATATGGAGTAAAAGCAGTCATCGTTATGCCGACCACCACACCACTGATCAAGGTAGAACGTACCAAGAGTTATGGCGCAGAGGTTATCCTTCACGGAGATGTCTACGATGAAGCATGTGCATATGCACTTCAGCTTGCAGACGAGAACGGATATACATTTATTCATCCATTCGATGACCCTGCAGTAGCAACCGGCCAGGGAACCATTGCCATGGAGATCGTACAGGAGCTTCCACTGGTAGATTACATTCTCGTCCCAATCGGCGGCGGCGGACTTGCAACCGGTGTTTCTACCCTTGCAAAACTCCTCAACCCGCATATCAAAGTCATCGGCGTGGAGCCAGCAGGAGCAGCCTGCATGAAAGCATCTCTGGAGAAAGGTGAGGTCGTAACCCTTCCTCATGTAAACACCATTGCAGACGGTACCGCAGTGCAGACTCCTGGAAAAAATATCTTCCCGTATATCCAGGAGAACCTGGACGATATCATCACCATCGATGATGACGAACTGATCGTAGCTTTCCTGGATATGGTAGAGAACCACAAGATGATCGTGGAGAACTCCGGACTTCTTACCGTAGCAGCTCTCCGTCACCTTGACGTAAAGAACAAGAAGATCGTTTCTATCTTAAGTGGCGGAAACATGGATGTGATCACCATGTCCTCTGTTGTACAGCACGGCCTCATCCAGCGTGACCGAATCTTCACAGTATCCGTTCTCATTCCGGACAAGCCGGGCGAACTGGTACGTGTTGCAAGCGTCATCGCCGAGAACCAGGGAAATGTCATCAAACTGGATCACAACCAGTTTGTAAGCACCAACAGAAATGCAGCTGTAGAGCTTCGGATCACCATGGAGGCATTTGGCACCGACCATAAGAATCAGATCGTAGCAGCACTGGAGAAAGCCGGATGTAAGCCTAGGGTTGTGCGTGCGATATTGTAAGAGATAATTGGGATCACACAGTAATTAAATAAATATGTTAAGTTGAGTAGACTGTTGTTTGGAAATCGGAAGATGAAGGACAACAGTCTATTTTTGTAAAAAAAATTATATATAAAAACTTGACCTATAACAAGTAGAACCGTATAATGGAATAAAAAGGAGGCTTGACATGAATACACAAATTATTCACGAAAAACAGTCTATGGAATATTTGCAATGGTCACAAATCCGTTCTTCTTCCGGAACAGCAGGATCCTTTTTGAAAGCAACGGATGACTTACAAAAACCAAAAAAATATTATAAATTGTCCCAGTATGATACTGTGAATGGAATAATTGGGCATGAATGTGTGAATGAACTCATTGCAGACAGGCTTTTGAATATTTTAGGGGTTGAACATCTTCATTATGATCTGATTCATGCTGAAATTACAGTGAATGATAAAAATATAGAAACATATCTTTGTGTATCAGAAGATTTCAAAAAAAGCGGAGAAACTAAGACTGCACTGGATACTTTTAAAAGGCTGTTGATGAATTTGATGTCATGCAGGATCGCCCGATACAGTGTTTTGTAGGAGGGAATTCCGCACAAAAAAATCTGGAACTCATTCCTAAAAAAGAACTCCCTCAGTTTCATCCGCTGAAAGAAGAGCATCGGAACGAACTGTTAGGAGGGCTGGAAGGAATCGTTCCACAATATCTGTTAGATAAAATATGGGATATGATTTGGGAGAGGTGGTTATATTATGAAGATTTTTGCAATCAGAAATGAGGAAGATGAAAATAGGAAAGATTTAGGATATCTGATTTATTATGAAAAGCCAAGACGTTTTTATATAGAACTTCCAGATGATGCAGATCCATGGGAAACGCCGCTGATACTGTCTTCCTGTCTGAAACGGGGAGAAAAAACAATTGGTGCATACTGGAGTAAAGTATGGGTACAGCAGAGAATTATTCCATCAGACCGCCAGAATCTTGGAAGAATTCTGAAAGATAATGGCTTGGACAGTTATGATGAGTTTAAACTGCTCACTATGACAGACGGTCGTTGTTCACAGGATTATTATTACATTACGGCTGTTTCCGAAAAAAACCTTCCGGATTTTATAAAAAAAAGAAGCAAAAAAAAGATAAAAAATGTATTCCCTTTGGAAAAGAATACATTCCTTATATCTTTTCAGGATGACTCTGTCAAAAAATACAGTTTACAGGATCTTGTAGGAACAGACAGACGTTTTGCACCGGTATTAAATAACGGAGATATTTTCCGTTCCGTAAAGGTGGAGGTAGGAGGATACGGAATTTGTTGGGGAGAAAATTTATGTATTTCCAGAGAAAAATTGTATACTGTCGGAAAAAAGATCCCGCTTACCTGGAGTGAAATACAGAGCTTTGTCAGCAACAGCACTTTGGATTCCGCACAGGCAGCAGCAGAACTGGAATGCTCTAAACAGAATATCGATGACCTCGTAAAAAGAGGAAAATTACATTCCGTAAAGGAGGGGCAAAGATATCGTTTGTTTATGAAGAGTGAGGTAGAAGAGAGACGGTGGAAATAATAAATATAAAAGTACAAGCAGAAAAGAAAATCGGATCATTGTTTTGAATGAAAAACCAAAACAATGATCCGATTTTTTACATTTACCATCAAAAATATCGAATTTTGTCGATAAATGTTGAATAAAATGCCCTGTGCATTAATAAAAAACTGAAAAAATATGATATAATGAAAAAATACAAAAAGGCAGAGAAGACATCGTTAAAGCACTAACAGATAAAGGAGAAGAAAACTTATGAACAATAAAAAGATTCTGACAATTATCCGAGGCGAGGAATTTAACCGAATCAAGTAAGTCCCCTGCTTCAATTGCGAAGAGCAATAAGCAGTGGGTGGGGACTTGCTTGTATCAGGAGGGGTACAAGCCCCTCCTGATAAACTGCGAAGCAGTTATTTGGTTATGAGCAAGTAGCGGAAGCGGATTGCGAATATACGATTGACTATGGCACATTCAGGAAACAAGTAGCAGGTAAAAGTTACAAAGGAGGCTATCCATATGAATTTACCGGTAGACTGGAAAGCGTTTGAATATAAATTTTCAGCAGATTCAAGAGCTGCATTTGAAAGCCTTGCTTATATTCTTTTCTGCTATGAATTAAAACAGGATTGTGGAATCTTTCGATATTATAATCAGCCATATATCGAAACTCAGCCAGTAGATACCGCGGATGGTCATAAAGTTGGATTTCAGGCGAAATATTATGATGCGGGAACTACTGTCGCTTCCAGAGAGCAGGAACTGAAAGCTGCAATTGAGGGAGTAAAGAAAAATTTTGATAAAGAAGATATAGAAGAAAACAGAGCCTTTTCTGCAGAAGACAGATATACGTATACCAGATGGCTTGCAGATTATGTGCTGGATTTACCATCAGACAAGCAGAAAAAACTGATACAAAACATAATGCTCTGTGTTTCTATGGAAGATACCTTTGTGCACTGGATCTGGGAAATAGTTGCCTGTGAAATGGAAAAGTCCAGAGACATAGCCTTCTGGAATGTATGGGATCTTCTTCAGCCATATATTTTCAGAAGATGTGATGAGCAAAGAGTATTGGAAGAAAGTACAGATACGAAGTATTTTAAAAGTACACAGGAATTTGAAGAGTTAATAAAAAATTACCTTTTGGCAGGCATTCCATGGGCAGAAAAGATGACATTCTGGGATTCCCTGAAGCCTGAAAAAGCAAATTTCTACAGAAAAGCAGCAATCAGAATTGGTTATCATCCGGTGGTTTTGTATTCTATTTCATATATACTAAATTCCATAGGAAAAGATACTTTTTCCAAAGAGGGTGTAGAGTGGTTAAGTATGATCATAAAAAATAATCCGCATCTGAAAAAAGCAGAATTACCGGTTAATACACAATACTTTATCGAAGAATATATGAATACTCGAATAAAGAAAGAAAAATTCACATTGCGGACAAATGAACATCGACGGAAACAGGTAATGATAATTTTGGATTTTCTTGTGGAACGAGGATCTACAGTAGGATTCGGGATGCGGGAAGAAGTGATTTAAGTAACAAATGGTATTGCATGGTGTAAGAGCTTTTATTTGGAGAAAACAATGGCAGAAAATAAAAATTTACCGAAAGATATACAGGTTCTTTGATACTTAAAGGACAGGAATATGATACAGATGTGAAAAAGGTTATCTGACAAAAGAGGAATTATTATGGAATTGATATATTTTTATATTCACCGATCCGCTAACCACTTCATTGAAAAAAATGGATTTAATTTTTCGTCAAAGTATAAATTTTCTGTAACTCATGATGATAAGAAATGTTATTTGACCGGAAATAAAAACGAAAATTCATTACCGGAAAGGTTTTTCGATAATACAGGATGTGTGACCAATGTGACCGCAATCGTAGGAGAAAACGGTTCTGGGAAAACTACTTTGCTGAATGAAATATTGTCATATTCAACTGTATCATCTCAAATGACTGAGATCCTTTCTATCTATTTGGAGGGAACAAAATTAATATGCTGCCATAATATAGGTGGATTTGAAAATCACACGGATCTTTTACAAGAAGAAAATATTCATTGTTTGAAAGATGGACCAGATGAATTTATAAGCAGGATTTATATTTCCAACAGTACCTATGTTGATGCTGTAGATCATTACGATATAGAAAATTCAGAGCAGGTTGTGTTGAATCCGGATGAAATAAGACGCCTAAAGAACAAATTCTTCAAAAAAGGGATAGGACATATTGTCGGTGGATACTACGAACTCAGAGATGTTGCAATACTGGAATCGATAAAAATATCCCAATTTCAGCATATTCTGGATGTTCTTTATCTGGAACATTTATATTCGGAAAATATAGATAGCACATTTGCCGAAGAAATTGGGAAGAATTTGAATATTAGCTTTTATAGGATTGGTGAATATCTGAATGATTTTTATGGAACTTCTCAAAAAGAAGAAAATCAATTTCAACAATATCATATGCAGATGCAGGAAGTCTTAAAGAAAATAGAATATGAATCCTCTGAAGAGAATATCTTTACCGATTTATATATAAATTTATTGTATGAGTTGCTTGTATATTTAGTATGCTCAAAGAAATCGAAAGATATATTTGAAAAGCTTATATCAAATAAAGAAGAGACGGCTAAAAAAGATCTTAAAACATTGATTGATAAATTGCTTCGGGAAGCAAATAAAGATACTTTTAAGGATGCATTTGATGAAATTAAAAAATATGAAGAATGTTTAAAAGAAAGTCAGATACCTAATAATTTTTCGTATCATAATAGATACATTCACATAAAATATGGAAATAGAGCCTATGAAGACTTTTTATGTTTAATAAAGGAGTCAGCATTTCATCGGACAACATCCTTTGTACTGAAATACATAAACATAAGCGGATTAAATCTTGCTTCCGGAGAAAGAGCAATGTTAAATTTCTTTTCCTGGCTTTATCTGATGTCGCACAATAATGAGATCATGGGCAGAAGAGTAGAAGATTTACAGAAAAATGTATGGTTACTGATAGATGAACTGGATCTGTACTGTCATCCCTTATGGCAGCAACAGATGCTAAGCGTTCTGATTGACGAATTGCGAAAACAATATCCGGACAAAAAAGTACAGATCATATTTACAACACACAGTCCGATTGTGCTGTCCGATGTTCCACATTGCAATGTTATCTTTTTGGAAAAAGAAGATGGCCATTGTCAGGTGGATGATAATCTTTCGCACAGAGAAACCTTTGGCGCAAATATCTATATGTTGTTTAATGACGCATTTTTCCTGGGAAAGGAAGGACAGATCGGGGCACTGGCGAAGAGAAAAATTAAAGCATTGATAGAAAAACTTTGTCCGAAAGAGATACCGGAAAAAGGCACAGTATACCAGAAAATATCGGAAGAAGAAGCAAATTTATTGGAAAAAGAAATCGCAATGATCGGAGAACCGATACTTCGCAATAAACTATATGATATGCTTTATAAATCCAGATATTCTTCAGAGGATTTTACGGAACGAAAAATAAAAATTTATGAGAAAAAGATAGAACAGCTGAAAAAACGGAAAATGGAAGAGAAAAAATGATACCTGTTAAATTTAAAAGTTTGGATTCTGTAGATGTATTATATGATGAAATGATAAAAAATATTTCTAAAAAAAATGCAGCAATAATGGATAATATTGACCAATGGTGCCGGAAAGAACTGGACAGGTCATTAGAATACATAATAAAAGCAGATTATGAAGAACTGGAAAATATAAGAGCTCGCTATGACAACCTTCCTGCTGGAACAATTCCTCCTGAATCAGATCCACGATATAATACATATAAAAAATTTATGATCGAAACTTTATATAAAAGAAAATTTCCAAGAAAAAGATTCGTAGAAGAATTACAGGTCACTGTATGTCCGTACTGTAATCGGAATTTTGTAAATTCAACGTATAAAAGAACCATGTGCGATCTGGAACATTTTTTTGATAAGGCAAAATATCCCATATTTGCAGTTTCTTTTTATAATCTGATTCCGGTATGCCATCCATGCAATCACGTAAAAGCAAGCGGCAAAATTTCCTATTCGCCTCATAATCCCCGATATACGACAGATGAGCTGCTTATTTTTGATTACTTTATAACAGGAGCGGATTTTCTGAGAGATGCCCAACAGATTAGCATAGAAATCGATTACGATCAAGCGAAATTCGGAAAAAATGTCCAGATTCTAAAGTTAAATGAAGTATATCAGATCCATACAGATCTTGTACAGGAATGTATAAAGAAAGCAACTATCTTTAATAAAGAGTATTTGCAGGAATTGTATAGGACATATCCTGAGCTGTTTGAATCGGAAGAAGAAGTCTACAGAATTGTTTTCGGAAATTATGAGAAAGAAGAAGACTACGGGAAACGTCCCTTATCGAAATTGACAAAAGATATTATTCAGGAACTGTGGGAGTATTCGGGGTGAATCTCTGTGAAAACAGCAGATTTGACAGAAAACCGACATCACGACAAACGCATGAGTAAATAAATTGTGAACACACCCCTTTTCTAGTAAAATAAAAGAAAAAGGGGTGTTATTTATGCAGGAATTATTA